>Ga0068712_1001980_pt1 | contig 25500 bp, 17 predicted proteins | sample MTBAKSrepl1MetaG_FD_62987 | JGI IMG/M metagenome (GOLD analysis project Ga0068712, IMG submission 62987) | Enrichment culture microbial communities from Arthur Kill intertidal strait, New Jersey, USA, that are MTBE-degrading - MTBE-AKS1... | ecosystem: Environmental > Aquatic > Marine >... | reverse complement strand
GGGCTGTTTTTTGAGGGAAGGGCGCACGGGCTGTCGGCACGAATAGTTGGAAATCTGGGGAGTAGACAGAGCCACCCGGACGACGATTGACTGATCTGGGGGACTTCCGGAGAAAACTGGAGCGCATCGACGATGGGAAGGACCGGGAGGCACGGATCCATGTGCGCTGGAAAAGCAGGGAGGAGCAGCCCAAAGGCTGGCGGCCGGACATTAACGAAGGCGTCAAGGTCAACTACGCCAAATTCGGGGATGCCCTGAAAAAGATTCCGGGGATCGATGCGCAGGAATAGCCGGGGGTCTTGGGTTTCGCGCGCTCTACCGAAGCCTGTTGTAAGAAAGCCATTCTGGGTATTGCAATGTAACCATTAATGGGTTACAATTTTTGGCGGTTACGACACAAGATAGGAAAGAGGACGTCGGTGAAAGATTCGGAAAAGGAAAGCTGGCGAGTATTTTTTCGCCGGAAGGTAGAAAGACGTGCCATGAAAATGCCAAGGCCCCAACAGGTCCTACTGGCCAACTTGGTAGAGGATTTGCAGAATAAAGGGCCAATTCGAATGGAATGGCCGAATTTCAGTAAGCTATCGGAAAATGAGTACCATTGCCACCTTTCGCATTCGTGGGTGGCCTGCTGGCGGGTATATGAGGAAACAGTGGAAATAGAGGCGTATTATGCAGGTAGTCGTGAAAAGGCCCCATATTAGGGTTGAAGGAGCAATCCCCGGGAATCTGGTGGAGTATCTGAGGCGTGAATTCGATGATGTTGAAATCATCAACGACGAAGATGAAGAACTGGTGGAAGTCTGCAATAGCGACTGGTATCGCTCGATTCGTCCCACCATATCCCCAGGCGAAAACGTTCGAGCCTATCGTGAACTCCACAATTTGACCCAAAAGGAACTGGGCGAAAGGCTGGGTCATCTGACGCGGCAGAATATCTCAAATATCGAGACCGGTCGTCGTCCCATCAGCAAGGCCGTGGCAAAAAAGCTTGCCGAGGTATTTGATGTTTCTGTCGAGAAGTTTCTGTGAACCATGGTTTTCTCGCGCCTACGCGCTGGCACGGGAATAAATGAGGGATGAGGGTAAAGGCCGTGCGGTCTGCATCTCCAGAGAGGGAGGACTGTGGGGAAGATAAGGGGGGAAGGACGTGTAGAGTGGGACGCCCTTAAGATTCTAAGTTTCAATTTTCATCGTGGCTACAGGCTCTTGGAATGACTTTCTTGGAATCTTAAGGGCGTCCCCATTTACACGTACTCGTGCGATCCCAAGAAATGCTGCGGGCTGGAAGCGAACGGCGAGGGTTCGAACGCAACCCGGTTTACCTCCGGGATGTTGTGACGGAGGAACTTCTGGCCCAGGCGCTGGAACCGTTCGGGATCATCCGTGGTAAAAAAGGCCCTGTTCTGGTTGCGGCCGAGCCGCCTTTCTATTTCAGGGTGTCTTTCAAGGTAATCCATCAGCTTGGCAGAGACTGTCTCAGGACCGTTCAGGACCCGGCAGTTTTTCCCCACAATCCGTTCGATGTCCTTCTGGAGAAAGGGGTAATGGGTGCAGCCCAGGATGAGGGTGTCGATCTTCTTGCGCTTGATTCGAGAGAGATATTTCTTGAGGATCATATTCGTCTCGGGCTTGCCGACCCAGCCCTCTTCCACCAGGGGGACCAAAAGGGGACAGGCCTGGCCAAAGGCCTTGACGTCCGGACTCAGTTTTGCCAGCTCCTGCTCGTAGACGCCCGACTCAATGGTGGCCCGGGTCCCGATGATCCCGATCCGGCCGTACCGGGAGACCTCAATGCCCGCCTCGGCCATGGGAATGACCACGCCGAGGACCCGCCGATCCGGATAGGCGGCAGGCAGGAACTCCTGCTGGACCCTGCGCAGGGCTTTGGCCGAGGCCGTATTGCATGCCAGGATCACCAGGACGCACCCCTGGGCAAAGAGAAATTCCACGGCCTGGCGCGCATAGGCGTAGATCACGGCCTGGGACTTGTTGCCGTAGGGGGTCCGGGCATTGTCGCCCAGATAGATATAGTCATACTGGGGAAGTCGGGTCAGGAAGGCCCTCAAAATGGTCAGCCCGCCGAATCCTGAATCAAATACGCCGATCATATTGTTCTCATCTCCATCATGCCGCCATCAACCACTGTCGGAAACGCCATGACAGGCGACGTTACAGCATGTCATAAGGGTCCATATCCGAGATCAGGTAAACGCCCTCGGATCTGAGCCATGCCGAAGCCCGCCGGATCTCCGCGATAAAGTGCCTCAAGAGGGCCGGGCTCCTGCTTTTCACCAGAAACTGCCACCTGACCTTTCCCTTGATCCGGGCAATAGGGGCCTCCGCCGGTCCAAGGACCTGGATTTCTCTGCCCCTTCTGGGCCATCTTTTTAGGATCTGCTGCATATCCAAAGACAACCTTTGGGCCGCGGCCTCGGTCTGCTTTTTGCTGTTGCCCTGGAGCCTGACACAGGCCAGGCTGCAAAAGGGCGGATACTCCAGGGCCTTTCGCAACCCTTCTTCCTTATTGAAAAACGACTGGTAATCGTGGGCCATGGCGGAACGGACCGCGTAATGTTCAGGATTGTAGGTCTGAATAATGACCTCCCCCTTCCACCTCCCCCTGCCGGCCCGGCCGGCCACCTGTGAGAGGAGCTGGAATGTCCGTTCGCCGGCCCTGAAATCGGGAAAACTGAGGGAAAGATCGGCCGAGATGACCCCTACCAGGGTGACACGGGGAAAATCATGGCCCTTGGCGATCATCTGGGTTCCCACCAGGATGTCGGTTTCATGCCTGCCAAAAGTCCCCAATATCCTGACGGCCTCTCCCTTTCGGCGGGCCGCATCCGCATCTATCCGGGATATTCTGGCCTGGGGGAAAAGGGTGCGCACCTCCTGTTCCAGCTTTTCCGTGCCAAAGCCGCAGGCCCTGAAACGCCTCTGACCGCACCCGGTGCACCGGATATCGGTTCCGCAGGAGAAGCCGCAGTAGTGGCAGATGAGGCGGCCTTCACGCAGGTGAAAGGTGAGGGCCACGTCGCAGTTGGGGCAGGAGACCGACCGACCGCATGCCCTGCACAGATAGAGTCGATGAAACCCCCGCCGATTCAGAAACAAAATGGCCTGATTCCTTTCGGCAAGATGCCTGCCAAGGGCTGTGACAAGTCTTGAACTCAGCATCTGGCGCCTTCCCAGACCGTCCGTCTCTTCCTTCATGTCCACGATTTCCACATGCGGAAGGGGCCGGTTTTCCACCCGCTCCGGCATGGCGATGAGGCGGTATCTCCCGGTGACGCTGTTGTGGTATGACTGGACTGAAGGGGTCCCCGAACCCAGGATGACAAGGGCCTTTTCCATCCGGGCCCGAACCACTGCAGCGTCTCTGGCGTGGTAGTGGGGCTTGCCCCTTGCCGCTTCCTGCACATAGGCGGCATCGTGTTCCTCGTCCACGATGATCAGGCCCAGACGTGGAAGGGGGGCAAAGAGGGCCGAACGGGCCCCGATCACCAGGTCCGCCTCACCTTGGATCATGCGCATCCATTCATATTGCCGTTCCTTTTGCGTAAGTCCGCTGTGATACACCGCAACCCGATCCCCCAGCCTGGAGCGGAAGAGGGCCTCCAGATAAACGACGAGCGATATTTCAGGGGCCATCAGGAGGGCCTGCCGTCCCGATTCAACTGCCTGTTTGACCGCCTGATAATAGACCTCGGTCTTGCCGCTTCCCGTGACCCCATAGAGCAGCATGGATGAAAAGCCATCTTGATTGAGTTGCCTGCGGATCTGCTTCAGGGCCTCTTTCTGGCGGGCATGGAGTTCAGGCGGAGGGGCCGGCGGCGCCGCGGCCACACCTCCCGGATTGCGGTGCACCGGAATGCACTCGACTTGGAGGACATTCTTTTTGACCCATTTGTCCACAAGATAAGCCCCGTTTTGAAATCGCAGTCGTATCTCGCTCAAAAGCATGGCCCCTGCATCGAAAACCTCAGCCAAGAAGGCCTCCTCGTTTCTGGCCTTGCTCCTCCCACGGTCTGCAAGAACGGCCTGAAGATCGAGGTTTTGTCTCGGGCGAATGAATTTGAGGGCATGCGGATTGGAGATCTCTCGCTTCCTTACCCGCGTTTCGATCATGATCCATCCTTTTTCCTGGAGCGGATACAGCCTTTTGAGGGGCCATGGAGGTGCGGCGTCCGGATGGTCTCCTATCCAGGAAAGGATCTGGGACGCATCGGAGTTAAAAAGGCTGCCAGCGGCTAAGACAGCGGTCCCTGCCTCGGTCAGGGCAGCGGTTTTTACATAGGATTCGGGCAAAGACGAGCGTATGACCATGCCGATGGGGTGAACGTAATAATCGGCGATCCATTGAAAAAAGGGGACCATCTTGGGGAGAAAGACCGGTTCTGGGTCCAGAACGTCTATGATCTCCTTCAGGTCCCGGCTGCGCGTCTGTGAAACGGCGTCCACAATATAACCGGTCACCTTCCGGCGATGGAACTGGACCAGAACCCGACATCCCACCCGGGCAACGGGCCTGAGATCTTCGGGGACCGCATAATCAAAGGTCTCGGACACCGGCACGGGAAGCGCCACCCTAACACAGGGGGTCTCGGTCTCGCATGGATAATGTGACAATGCGCAATTCATGGGCAGCAACGGATCACGGGTTGGGGTTTATGGGGAATCCGGTCATCCGGCCTGTGCATGACGCATCTCATAAACTTGCCGGATGAGCGCCCGGGCCGATGCCTCAACCTGTTCCATGGTCGTGCCCCTCCCCAGGGTCAGCCTGAGTGCCCCCATTCCGATCTTTGGAGGAACATGCATGGCCGCCAGTACATGGGAGAGTTTTACCGTGCGATCATGGCATGCGGCCCCGGTGGAGGCCATGAGCCACGGGATCGATTCGAGGATCCTGGCCCCCTCTATGCCCGGTACGGATACATTCAGGGTATTGGGAAGGCGGTGCTCCGGGTGGCCGTTTAGAACCAGGCCCTCTATCCCTTCAAAGAGGAGTCCCTGCAGACGGTCTCTCATGGAGCGGATCCGCTCGGCATCGGTTCTCAGCCTTTGCGATGCGATCCGGCATGCGGCCCCCAGGCCCGCGGTCAGGATGACGTTTTCTGTGCCTGCCCGTCGACCTCCCTCCTGGCCTCCCCCATGGATAAGGGGCGTCAGGGGTCTCCCGTCTCTGACATAAAGGGCCCCCACGCCCTTGGGCGCATAGAGCTTATGTCCTGCCACGCTCAAAAAATCCACACCCAGCTCCCCCACATCCACTGGGATCTTCCCCACGGCCTGAGCCGCATCCGTATGCAGGGGGATCCCATGCTCATGGGCAATGGCCGAGATCTCACGAATGGGCTGTATGGTCCCGGTCTCGTTGTTGGCGAGCATGACGGTGATCAGGACGGTTCGGGGCGAAACGGCCTTTTGCACATCTTCTGGATCCACCCGGCCCAGGCCGTCCACCGGCAGGATGGTCGCCTCCACGCCCAGTTCCATCAGGTAGAGGACCGGATTCAGGATGGCCGGGTGCTCGATAGCCGAGGTAATGATATGGCATTTCCGGGGATTTGTCATATCAACGATCCCTTTGAGGACCATGTTGTTGGACTCGCTTCCTCCTGAGGTGAAGACAATCTCCGCGGGCCGGCAGTGAAGAAGTCCGGCCACTTCCCCCCGGGCACGGTCCACAGCGTCACGGGCCTGTCTCCCCAGTGAATACCCGCTGGAGGGATTCCCGAATTGATCGGTCAAAAAGGGCATCATGGTCTCAAGGACCTCCGCATCCACCGGAGTGGTGGCGTTGTAGTCCATATAAACGGGCCTGTCCAGTGTGTGATCTGACATGATCGGTCCCTCCATAATAGCCGTTGCGCGCCATGCTTAGGGCAGGAGGCGGCAAGCCTCGCGCCTCACACCTTTCACCCAAGGCGGCCCTACGGCCGCAACCAAACAGCAGCCTGCCCGCCCGTGGGGGTCTCTGCCCAAGGGCTGCAATAAAATGCGTTCATATCGTTCGGCGACCGCCCCCGGGCGCTGAATAATGTGTATGGAAAGGCAGCAAGGACACACCGTCCCATGAAAGGCTGTCCTTGGGGCTGGAACAGACTGTATTTTAGAGCCCTGCTGCCGTTCCCAAGAGCTGTATCCGGTTTTTGCAGGCCTTGGGCAGAGACCCCCCCACGGGCAGATTTCTTCGCACGTTGCTGAGAAGTTGCGGACAAAGACTCTAAGGCCTCTACCATATTTTGCACATTGACAACAAGTGCCATATAGTGATACACGTCTGACCTGACATAATACGGAAATAGGTCCGAATCAACCGAAAAGGACCAGGAAAGAGGAGGTGGATGATGGCGGGAGACAACAAGAAAAAGTTTATTCTCTGGTTTGGTGAAGTCGGGATTGGAGACGTTCCCCTGGTCGGCGGCAAGAACGCCTCCCTGGGGGAGATGTATCAGAAGCTTGCAAGCAAAGGCATCCGGGTCCCCAACGGCTTTGCAATCACTGCCTATGCCTACCGTTATTTTCTTAAGTACGCGGGGATCGAGGACGAGATCAAAAAGATCTTAAAGGACCTGGACACCCATGACATTAACAATCTCATGACCCGGGGCAGGGAAGTGCGCGAGATCATCACCCATGCAGAAATCCCCCCGGATCTCACCCAGGCCATCTACTCCGCCTATGACAAACTGGGAGAGGAATACGCTGACAAGGAGGCAAAGGTCCAGGGCATCACCAATGTGGATGTGGCCATCCGCTCGTCCGCCACAGCCGAGGACCTCCCGGATGCCTCCTTTGCCGGCCAGCAGGACACCTACCTGAATATCCGGGGGCGGCGGAGCGTCCTGGACGCCTGCAGGAAATGCTTTGCCAGCCTGTTTACCAACCGGGCCATCTCCTACCGTCACGACAAGGGGTTCGGCCAGTTTGACGTCTCCCTTTCCATTGCAGTCCAGAAGATGGTGCGCAGCGATTCGGCCTATTCCGGGGTCATGTTCTCCATCGATACAGAGACCGGATTCAAGGATGCTGTGTTTATCACAGGGGCCTACGGACTGGGTGAAAACGTGGTCCAGGGAACGGTCAATCCGGATGAGTTCTATGTGTTCAAACCCACGCTCAAGATGGGCAAGCGGGCCATCATCGGCCGCAAGGCAGGAGACCGCGACATCAAAATGGTCTATTCTCTTGAAGACGATGCCACGGTGAGGAACGTTCCCACCACCCTGGATGAGCGGCATCGCTATGTGCTCACGGACGACGAGATTTTGAAGCTGGCCGAATGGGCCTGCATCATTGAAGAGCATTACAGCAGCGAGGCCGGGTACTTCAAGCCCATGGACATTGAATGGGCCAAGGACGGGGACGGCGTCAATGTGGGGACCGGCGAGCTGTTCATTGTCCAGGCCCGGCCCGAGACCATCCACTCCCATCAGGATCTCAATACCTATGAGAGCTACAGCCTGTTGGAAGAAGGAGAGATCCTGGCCACGGGCACTGCAGTGGGGAGCAAGGTGGGCCAGGGAGTGGCCAATGTGATTCAGTCCACCCTGGAGATAAACAAGTTCCAGCCCAACCAGGTCCTGGTGACCAGCATGACCGACCCTGACTGGGAACCGATCATGAAGATCGCCGCGGCCATTGTCACCAACAAGGGAGGCCGGACCTGCCACGCGGCCATCATCTCCCGGGAACTGGGCATCCCATGCGTGATCGGGACCGGGAACGGCGACGAGGTAATCCAATCGGGTCAGGAGGTGACGGTTTCCTGCTGCGAGGGGGAGACCGGTTATGTCTATAAGGGCCTCCTCAAGTATAAGGTGGACCAGATCGATTTAAAGGACATTCCCCGCACGCGGACCAAGATCATGATGAATGTGGGCATGCCGGAAAAGGCCTTCTCTCAGGGCATGATACCCAACGACGGGGTGGGACTCGCGAGGGAGGAGTTTATCATCAGCTCCCACATCGGCATCCATCCCCTGGCCCTCCTGGACTATGACAAGCTGCGGGAGAAGGCCAAATCGGATCAGAAGATCGCCGGCGTCATTTACAAGATTGATGAGATCACGGCCGTGTACGACGATAAACGGCAGTTTTTCATTGACAAGCTCTCAGAAGGGGTGGGCAGGATCGCGGCCGGATTTTACCCCAACGACGTGATCGTGCGGCTCTCTGATTTCAAGACCAACGAATACGAAAACCTCCTGGGCGGATATCTCTATGAACCTGCGGAAAGCAACCCCATGATCGGCTGGCGGGGGGCCTCCAGGTATTACGACGAGAAATTCATGCCGGCCTTTGAACTGGAGTGCATTGCCCTGCACAAGGCCCGGAGCGAGATGGGGCTCACGAACATCAAGGCCATGATCCCCTTTTGCAGGACCCCGGAAGAGGGAAAGAAGGTCATCGAGGTCATGAAAAAATTCGGCCTGGTCCAGGGGGAGGACGGGCTGGAGATCTATGTGATGTGCGAGATTCCCAGCAATGTGATCTGTGCGGACCAGTTTGCCGATATCTTCGATGGGTTTTCCATTGGTTCCAATGACCTGACCCAGTTGACCCTGGGTCTGGACCGCGACTCGTCCCTGGTGGCTCACATCTATGACGAGCGAAACGATGCAGTGAAACGGCTGGTGGCCCAGGTGATCGAGGTGGCCAAAAAGAAGGGGCGCAAGATCGGGATCTGCGGCCAGGCCCCGAGCGATTTTCCTGACTTCGCCGAGTTTCTGGTGGAATGCGGCATCGATTCCATGAGCCTTATTCCGGATACGGTGGTCAAGACCCGCCTGGCGGTTTCCAAAAAGGAAAAGGAACTGGGCATCCAGGTGGAGAAAAAATAGGCCATGGCATCGGTCAGAATTTTAGGGACAGGTTCCTATGTGCCGCCCAAGGTCCTGTCCAATCATGATCTGGAAAAGATGGGGCTGGATACCACCGACGAGTGGATCGTACAGCGCACCGGCGTCCGGGAGAGGCGGATCGCCGCACCGGATGAGACCACCTCCGATCTGGGCCGTGAGGCCGCGGCCAAGGCCTTTGAAATGGCCGGGCTGACGGCCAAAGACATGGACCTCATCATTGTAGCCACCATTACCCCCGATACCTGCTGCCCCTCTGCTGCCAACTGGCTCCAGGCCAAATTGGACGCCCCCCAGGCCGTGACCTTCGACGTGACCGCGGCCTGCTCCGGGTTTATCTTCGCCCTCAATGTGGCAGAACAGTACCTCAAGACCGGGGCCGCCAGGCGGGTCCTGGTGGTGGCCTCCGAGGTCATGACCCGAACCCTCGACTGGACCGACCGCACCTCATGCATCCTCTGGGGAGACGGGGCCGGGGCTGCAGTGCTTCAGATGGGGGATTCGGGGCCTGAAATCCTTTCCACCCATCTTCATACAGACGGCTTCGGGGGACAGGATCTCCTGATGCCCGGCGGCGGCTCCAAGACCACCCCCATTTGCCATGAAAGCGTGGACAAAAAGCTTCACTCCCTCAAGCTCATCGAGGCCAACGCCAGCTTCCGGGTGGCGGTCCGGCATTTTGTGGACTCCATCAAGGAAGCGGCCGAATTCAACCATGCGGCAGTGGAAGACATACAGTGGTTCATCCCCCACCAGGCAAACCTCCGCATGTTTCAGTCCATGGCCAAGATCCTCAATATCCCTATGGAGCGGTTTTATGTGACCCTGGACAAATACGGCAATATCTCTTCGGCCTCCTGCGCCATCGCCCTGGACGAGGCGGTCCGGGACGGGAGCATACAGAAGGGAGACCTGGTCTGTCTTCCGGTTTTTGGCGGCGGATTGACCTGGGGGAGCGCCCTCATACGGTGGTAGGGGGTTGCCTGGTTTATTAAGCTGAGCAGGTTTCTGGGATTAGGCCCTTGTCTGTAACTTCTCTTAAACGTGCGAAGAAGTTTGCCCGTGGGGGTCTCTGCCCAAGGGCTGCAAAGACCGAATACAGCTCCTGGGAACGGCAGCAGGGCTTTGAAATACAGTCTGTTTAAGCCCCAAGGAGACCCTTTCATGGATAGGGATTCCCTGCTGCCTTTCAATAAATGGCATCCCGAGCCCGGGGGCGGTCCCCGAACGATCAGAACGCATTTTATTGCAGCCCTTGGGCAGAGACCCCCACGGGCGGGCAGGCTGCTGTTTGGTTGCGGCCGTCACGCCGCCTTGGTTGTGTTTGATGGGTTCACTGGCAGCCATGATAAGAGCTTTCAGACGGACCCGGGACGATGGAGAACAGGGTGATTATCGAGAAGCTGAAGGAGATGGGGGTCGGGTTCAGGCCCGTTTCAGAGGATGCTGCAAGGGATCGGCCGACCCTGGTGATGATTCACGGAGCAGGGGGATCTTCCCAGATCTGGCAGAATCAGGTCCGGAAGTCCAAGGCCCCTTCCGCGCGATTGACAAGGTCCGTCAACACACTGGCCCTGGACCTGCCGGGTCACGGCGGGACCCCGGGGCCGGCCCTGTCCGACATCACTGCATATGCAGCATGGCTGAAACAGGTCCTGAACGCTGTCTTTAATGAACCGCCCTTTGTGATGGGCCATTCCATGGGCGGGGCCATTGTCCAGGAGGCAGCCCTGTCATACCCTGATCTGATGAAGGGCGTCATCCTGGTGGGTACCGGCCCCCGGCTCCAGGTGGCCCCCATGTTCCTGGAAGGGCTTCAGAACCGCTTTGATACCATCGTGGATACGCTCATGGGGGCTGCCTATGGGGAGCATGCAGACCAGCGGCTCATTCAGGAAGGGATCAGGCTGATGAAGGCCGCGGGTTCACAGACAACCTACGGCGACTTCTATGCCTGCGACCAGTTCGACGTACGAGACCGGATAGGCGGGATAAATCTCCCGTGTCTCATTCTCTGCGGCAGCCAGGACAAGCTGACGCCCCCCTCCCTGTCCAAAAAACTGCACCAGGCCATCCGGGGAAGCGAAATGGAAATCATTCCCGATGCCGGACACATGGTCATGATTGAAGAGTTTCATACCCTCAACGACCGCGTGTGCAATTTCATCCTCGCCCAAACAGGGGCATCTTGACCATGCTTCCTGCGTAGAATCCCAGCTCCGAGCCGGAGCGGCTGACTAAAAGCCCGGCAGCTTGAACTTCATGGTGACTTCACCGGTCTGTCTGTCGATCCGTATCATCCGGGCGTCATCGTCTGTTGACGTCATCTTCTGACCTGTGGCCATCTCCATGAGTCCCCCTAAAAACGCCATGCCGGAATTGAGGACCTGTTCGATCTTTTCAGGCGGCTGACCTGCCAGGAAATGGTCCTTCTCGCCACCTTCCTCCTGCACCGGCGCCCCCCCTGGTGCGTCAAGGGGTGCGGCAGCCTCCTCTTCCTCAGCGTCATAGGCCACGGTCTCCTGTTCCTCGACCATTGCCTTGGGGTTCAGGAAATGGGCCGTGTCCTCTGGAATTTCTTCTCCCGGCATCGACTCGAAGGACGGGATCAGCGGTTCCTCGCCCAGCATCTGGCGAAGGCGGTTGAGCAGCTCGGTGCGCTTCTCATGGGAAAATTCCACCATATCGGGACCGCCGTCTTCAAAAACCCCTTTAAACAGATCCAGCTTGAGCTGTATGCCGGCCAGGATCTTCTCCTCGATGCTGTCCTTGGCGATCAGATTCACCACATTCACGCAGGAGCTCTTTTGACCGATGCGGCTCACCCGGCCGATCCGTTGGTTCATCCGGGCCGGGCTCCAGGGGAGTTCGAAGTTGATAACGCAATCCGCGGCCTGGAGATTCAGACCTGTACCCCCGGCATCGGTGGAGAGAAACGCCTTGCACTCAGGGTTGTGAGTGAATTCGTCGATAAGGCGGTGGCGTTTGTTCACCGGCACCTTGCCGGTCAGTTCCACAAAGGGTATGGACGCATCGGAGAGACGCTTGGCGATGAGAAAGGTCATGGTGGTCCATTCGCTGAATATCACCACCTTTCGGCCGTTCTGGATCACCAGTTCGTCCAGAATCCCTGAGAGTTCTTCAAGCTTGGGGGAAATGTTGGTCTTGCGGTCAATGAGATAGGTGGAGTTGCACACCATGCGCATGCGCAGGAGGAGTTCCTGGATCCGCCGGAGGTCCAGAGGGGTAAGGAATTTTTTGTTGATGAGAGGAATGAGGGCCGACAGATAACCGTTGTGGAGCTGGGCCTGCTTGGCCGAAAGCTCCAGATAGTAGTTGTTCACCACTTCCTCCGGGAGATCCTTCAGGACCTCCTGTTTTCGCCTGCGGATGACGATGGACCGGAGCTTCTGGTTCAGCAGGTCCAGGTTCCGGTAGCCCAGTATCTTGCCTTTCTTGTGTCTGCTGAGCATGAAGTGGTCGGCCGCGAACTTCCACAGGGGGGTCAGCAGGGATGGGTTCAGGAACTGCACGATGGAATAGACGTCCTCTAATTTGTTCTCCAACGGGGTGCCGGTGAGTACCAGGGCGTGTTTTCTGGGGATGCTTTTCACGGCCTCCGCGGTCTTGGTGGTGAAGTTCTTGATCCGCTGGGCCTCATCCAGAATCACCAGGTCCGGCCTGAACCGGGAAATGATGGTCACATCCCTCAGGAGGGCCTCGTAGTTGGTGATGGTGAACAACCTGCCGTTTCCCTGATAAATGGCCCGCCGCTTCAAGGGATTGCCTGCCACGACAACCGCCTTTTCATCGGTGAACCGCTCGATCTCCCGCTTCCACTGCTCCTTGAGGGAGGCCAGGGTCACCACCAGCACCTTGTCAAAGCCAAAGATCTCCCGCTTAAGCACGGACAAGGCAATGGCCTGGAGGGTCTTTCCCAGGCCCATCTCATCCCCGATGAGGGTGGCCCGACGATAAAGTCCGTACTGCACGCCCTTTAACTGATAGGGGTACAGCTTGGCCCTTATCATCTCGAGCGAAGGGACTTCCTTCTGGGCCAGTTCCTCCACCTGACGCTCCAGCAGATGCTCAGCCACATAATTCAACACTGTTTCCTGTATCCGGACCCGTTTGTTGCCCCGAATCTGTCCGAGGAGATGCGCCATGTACGAAAGATCGGCTTTCAAGAAGACCCCGTCCCTGTCAAAATATTCCAAAATGACGTTGCCCGTCTCTCCCAGACGCTTAAAGGAATATTCGGTGTAGAGCCGTGGAAGACGGGCGGCGGAATCCCAGTAGATATCCACAAAAGGAAATCGTTCCTTTTTCATCCGTTTTCCTGTACCCTTCTTTTTTCTAAGAAGATCGCACACATGAATGAGGTGCTTGCAGGTATTGAGACCGTTGGTCGCAAAATCAGGACAGGTGCAGTGGCCGCGCGTCTCCATAGGGTCATGGACCGTCACCTCATACTGTCTTTTCTTGGCTGTTTCAACCAGATGGACCCCTTTAACCATGTCTCCCAGGGTCACTTTGAAATCCTCCTGCCTGGCCCTGTTCCGCCGGTCCTCCAAGGCCTGATCCCGGATCTCTTCTTCTGTGAGATACGGCGCCGCATCCTTTTCGTCCAGTTGCGTTGAAACAGGTCCCCCGGACCGCGAGGACCGCCGCCACCCCTCCATCCGGTCATGCACATCCAGCAGCACGGCAACGGTGTGTTTGCATCCCGGCTCGGGGAAAGGACAGTCGCAGGAATGCGCCAGCCCATCCTTGTTAAGCTGAATGACAACCCTATAGTCCCCATAATTTCCGTCCACCTCATAATCAAACCGGCCCTTTTTCAGGTCAGCCTCCATACAGGCGTAGGCCCCGTGGTGATATAGGTTTACGCCCCGTTGAAAAATAATGTCCGAATGGGCGATATAGTCTTTGATGTAGTCAGAAGACAAGGCAATCATGGTGCGCTCCTTTCATTGACCAGCGAGTTGGGTTGCTTCAGCGGACTTCTGCGCCATTATCGATAGATTCGCCTTCAAGTCAACCTCCTCCCTCTCTGGATGGCAATCAAAGGGCTCGATCCCATGCCCAAGGCGGCCTTACGGCCGCAACCAAACAGCGGCCTGCCCGCCCGTGGGGATCTCTGCCCAAGGGCTGCAACAAAATGCGTTCGTATCGTTCGGCGACCGCCCCAGGGCTCGGGATACCGTATATAACCCCATCCATTTTGGTCTGTGGTGGGAGGAACGCCATGGGGGCTGATGCTGAATTAAGATCGAGGGATTTTCATGTGCTGAGAGGGCATCTCGGAATTGTGGAAGCAGAACGCTTCACATCCCTCATTCAAACGCCGCCAAGAGCCCTGCCGGCGCGGCAGGCCTGACACTTCTGATTGCCCCTCCATGAATCCATGCAATCGCCTCTTGACCAACACCCGAAAAGATGCGAGTCTTGTACATTGCATGAGTTTTGAGATCAGGGATGCCTTCATGTTTGCCCGTGATTTTAAAGAAAGCGGCTTCACGACGGCTGTCCATCATGAGCTGGAAGTCAGCAGGCGCATGTCGCCTTGACTGTTTACGCCCAAACAGGGCACATCCAGATCTGCTTAGCGCTACCCGATTTCTCATAAGCTAAGGCCCCGGATTAGAGATATTCAGGCATTTGTCCCGTGGGTCCTGGGCCTGATGACGGCGGGGGCCAGGTCATCTTGTTCCTGTTTCATCTGCAGCATGACAATGGCCCCCAGCACCATGGCCCCGCCAACCATCTGAAGCGGGCCGAAGGCCTCTCCCAGGAAAAAATAGGCAAAAAGACCCGCGGAGATCGGCTCCAGGGTGGCCGTAATGCTGGCACGGGTAGACCGGATCAGGTTGATTCCCAGGAAAAAGAGGGCAAAGGGCAGGAGGGTCCCCATGACCGAGATGTAGAGCATCCAGACCCATTGATCGAGGCTGTACCCTGCCCGCAGATAGTGAAAGGGCGGATAGAAAAGGTGCCACGAGAGGGCGGCAAAGAAAAAGGCATAAAAGAGAACAGTCCAGGGACCGTACCGGTGCATCCCCTTTTCGCCCAAGAGGGTATAGGCTGCGAAACAGACGGCTGAGGCCAAAGCCGAAACGATCCCGGCCCTGTTCATCCTGAGCAGATGAATATCGTATCCCCCCACCACGAGGTAGCAACCTGCAACAGAAAACAAGAGGGAGAGAATTTTGATCGAGGTCAGGCGCTCCTTCCAGAAACAGACCGCGTAAAAAGCCACCAGGATCGGCGACAGATACTGAAGCAGGATGGCCGCGGCCACCTGGATTCTGCTGACCGCGTAAAAATAGGTGATCTGGACAAGGGCCATGACCGCGCCGCCCAGCAGCAGAAAATAGGCCAGATCCCTGACCCGGATCCTGAACAGGGACCGGTCGCACAGGGAAAAGACCAGGGCCAGCAAAACGGTCGATACCGTTACCCGGATCTGCACCAATTCAAACGGGGTGATCCCCCCGGCAAAGAGCGACTTGCCGGCCACCCCGGACGAGGCCCACAGGATCGCGGCCCCCACCACATAAAGGTATCCTTTGAGAGATGCCAACATCATGAGACGTCCCAAATCATTGCGCCCTTTTGGACGCGCAAATTTGACGATAATGGATCGGACAAGCAATGAGATCGGGCTCTAAGGAACACGACAGGCGTCGCCTTTTAGCAGACGCCCCGGCATTGGCTGCGCATATTATGCGTGTACTTCATGAGAGAACAGATTACGCCTCACTCTTTCCGGAAAGGATCTCTGTTTCCCCGGCCGCCTCCGCAGTCCTCCTCCTTTTGGGTCAGGTCTCCTGTGGGCAGGAACGGGACCCCGAGCCGTGCCTCATCTTCAACAAGCGGTCCATGCAGGTGAAGCAGGCAGGCGATCTCTGTTTTCCGGGCGGCCGGATCGCGCCGCGCTGGGACATCCATCTTTCCAGGATGCTCCGCTTCCCTTTCCTTGCCCTGTCGCGCTGGCCCTACTGGAAGGGATGGCGCAGGACAAGCCCTGTGGCGGGCCGGAGCCTGGCCCTGCTTCTGGCTGCCAGTCTCCGGGAGGGATTTGAGGAAATGCGCCTGAATCCCTTGCGGGTCAGGTTTCTGGGCCCCCTCCCCCGCCAGCGCCTCGTCATGTTCGACCGCGTCATCTACCCGATGGCCTGTTTCATGGGCCGGCAAAGACGCTTTTTCCCCAACTGGGAGGTGGAAAAGATCGTCTATATCCCCCTTAGGGATCTGTTAAACGAAAAAAGGTACAGGTGCTATCGCGTCCGCATGGGCCACCGCGAACAGGGGTCGTCTTTCACTGGCGGCGGGCAGAAAACACACCCAGTTATCCAGGAGTTTCCCTGTTTTGTGCATGAAAGGGAAGGCCAGCAGGAGGTCCTCTGGGGGGCTACCTATCGGATCACTGCCCTCTTTCTAAAAGTGATCTTCGGTTTCGCCCCCCCTCCTCTCAAGACCCTTCCGATCATCGAAGGGGCCTTGACCGCGACCTATCTGACAGGTACGGGCAAATCCAAGACCGGGCAGCCCTAAGTACTGTTTTTTGACTTTTCCTCGAGATAAAACCGCCACTTGCAAAACATGTCCCGTGGATGGGGATCCGGGGGCGCAAACAGGCACGCCACCCGGATCCGGTCGTCAATGGCGGTGGCAAACCCCTCGAACTCCCCCCGGTGCATCTCTTTGCACACATACTCTCCCAATCCCCGCCTGAGCCGCGCCTCCTGGGTCGGACAGGAGCGCACCGATATGATCACCTCGTCCTCCGACGGCTCGATGTCGTATCCCACCAGGATGCACCAGGGAAAGAACCTCAGGGCCTTGACGAACCCTTCCAGCCCCTTTTCCTGGATCCCGAATCGCGGCGCCAGGTCTTTGGCGGCCATGCTGGCCACGCGGCCCCAGACCTGTTCATTGAGGCGTTCAGCGGTCGCCTGGTCAAAGCGCTCGGCCACATGGATAAACCAGAAGGCATCCATGACCCGGTAGTGCCACAGGAGAAATTCAATGTACTTCCTGAGGTCCGGGGCCTCCATCTTTTCGAAGATAGAAAGGTCCATATCTCCTCCCACAAGACGGATGATTCACAATTCATGAGTGATGGTTAAAAACATCTCGAAAAACAGGCAGGCGAGACGCCCTTGATCAAATAAGCAAAGACGGGAGCATATCCCGGATGCCCGAGCGCCAGGCCCGCCTGAGCCCTGCCAGGGCCGCGTCAAAATCCTGTCTCATTTGAAAAAGTTCCGAGATAAGGCCGGGTTGCAGCAATACTGTCCTTAAAAGACGAAGAGGCCGCACCCGCGCCTTCTGATCGATACAGGAGAACAGGCCTTGGGAAACCGAACGGCAGGCAGGATCACACACGGTCCGGAAGGCAAAAAAGGGGAGCCCGGCGGCATGCGCTGCCGAGGCCACTGCTGCGCTCTCCATATCCGCGGCCAGGGCCTTGCTCTTTGCAAAGAGACTGATCTTGTCCTGGACTGAAAGGACCGGCGTCTGCACGCCGATGATGGGTCCGCAACGGGCTGAGATGCCCCTCTCCATGAGCGCCCTGTGCACGCGCTCACTAAACCCGGCCTCCTCTTTCCACACGGGTTGGCATGCATCCGGTTTTTCCGCCATCACCGCATCCGCCAGGATCAGGTCTCCAGGCGAGAGGGCCGAGGACAGCGCCCCGCATATCCCGCACACCCCCAGTGCAGCCGCACCCTGCCCGATCAGCCACCGGGACGCTGTTGCAGCATGTTCCCACCCCATGCCCGAGCGCACAAGGATCAACATGCTTCGATTGCTCAGGCGCACGTGCCTCAACACAGCCCCGCCGTCGCGCTCCCATGGCCCATGCCCGATCACGGCCTTTGCCTCGGCCTTGAGCGCCGCCACGAGACCGATGGTCTGATTCATCTCCTTTTTTTCAGGGCTGGCAGGGAAAATCCGGCCGGCGATATGAGACTCACCTCTTCCTGTCGGGTAGAGCGACCTGAGCGCAACCGTCGGTACTCGCCCAGGGCCCACAGGGGAAAGAACTGGCTGTAGCCGTGATAGCGGAGATAAAAAACATTGGGAAAGCCTGTGCCTGTATAGATCTGCTCGTCCCATCGGCCGTCGCTGCGCTGATGGGTTATGAGATAGTGGATCCCCCGCTGGACCGCGGAACTCTCCGCCTCGCCCACGGCCATGAGCCCCAAGAGTGCCCAGGCGGTCTGGGACGGAGTGCTCTCTCCCCTGCCGGCCAGGGAAGGATCTTTATAGCTGGAGCAGCTTTCGCCCCATCCGTTGTCCGGGTTCTGGCACGATTTGAGCCAATCCACGGCCCTTTGAATATAGGTTTGGGAGGCGTCTTCGCCCAACCGGCCCAGGCCCTTGAGCACGGACCAGGTCCCGTAAATGTAATTGACGCCCCATCGGCCGAACCAGCCTCCAAACGGCTCCTGTTCCCTGCGGAGAAACTCAAGACCCCTGGCAATGGGAGGGAAATTCGGGCCGTACCCAAGCATGGCCAAAAACTCGATGCAGCGGCCTGTGAGATCGGAGGTGCTGGGGTCCAAAAGTGCCCCGTGATCGGCAAAGGGGATGTTGTTTAGATAGAGGTAGTTGTTGTCAATGTCAAAGGCCCCCCAGCCGCCGTCGGAGCTCTGCATGCCGATGACCCAGTTGACCGCCTTCTGTATCTTTTCCCGATGCCCTTCCTCATCCATGGCCCCTGCCCGAAGAAGGGCCATAAGGACCATGGGGGTATCGTCCACATCCGGGTAAAAGGCGTTCTCAAACTGAAAGGCCCAACCTGCCGGTTCAAGATCAGGGGCCCGACAGCTCCAGTCCCCGGGGACCCGAATCTGGTTTTCAAAAAGCCAGTCCACGGCCTTTCGGACCGCCGCATCCTCCGGGGCCGTGCCGGCCTCCAGCATGGCCGACAGACTCAGGCATGTATCCCATATGGGTGACACGCACGGCTGACAGAAGGCCTCCTCTTCATAATCTACCAGGAGATCGTCGATGGCCTTCAGCCCCCGCACAAAATCGGGGTGATCCTCCGGATACCCCAGGACCCTGAGGGCCATCACTGCATTGGCCATGGCCGGGAATATGCCGCCAATCCCTCCAATCCCCTGCATCCGTTCCACGGTCCAGCGTTCGGCAAGTCGAATGGCCCTTTCCCGTGAGGCCCTGGCGATGAGGGGATCGGCCATCTTCAGGAGGCGATCCAAAAAAATAAACAGGTTCTTGACCAGGCAGCGGGGGACCAAGTGATCCAGGTGACGGAGTTCCTGGGGCGGTTCTATGAACAGCTCGGACACGCCTTCCTCTGGCCCCAGATCACAGACAGGGTGCTTCGCATTGAGGATCAGAAGAGGAACGATCACGGTCCTGGACCAGTACGAGACCTTCTCAAGCTGAAAGAAAAACCATCTCGGCAGGAGCATGATCTCCACGGGCATGGCAGGGGTCGTTCTCCAAAGGACCTGCCCGAAAAGGGCCAGGGTGATGCGGGTGAAGACATTTACCCGGGCCGCGCCTCCCCGGCCCCGTATGAATTCCCGCGCCCTCACCATATGGGGCGCATTTTGCGAATCTCCCATCTGCTTCAGGGCGAAATAGGCCTTGACCGAGGCGCTGATATCCCCTGCGCCTCCAAAGTACAAGGGCCAACTGCCGTCCTCAAGCTGTTTCTGACGCAGATAACGGCCGATCTTTTCTTTGAGTTCGGGGGCGATTTCTCGGCATAGGAATCTCTGCAGCAGGATGTATTCCGACGGGATGGTGGTATCGGCCTCCAAGTCAAACACCCAGTAGCCTTTGGCATCCTGGATGGACAAAAACCGCTGCCTGGCCCGCTCAATAGCCTCGTCGAGCCGTTTGACTGAAAACAGATAGGTTGCCGGCGCCGGTCCTTTGGCCTCCTCATCACGGGGAGGAGATGCTTCCTGGCAAGGAAAGGGCCCTTTTTTTTGACCTGTAAAGACCCTAAGCGCTGCACGAATGGTGTGTCTCATCGACTGCCTCAATGGTTGGGGATCACGGAGTAGTTCTGGCGTTCCTCATTGTCCCCTTCGGGACCCGGGAAGGTGCAATAATCGTAACACATTAGCTCTTTGAGGTCCGGCAGGGGGCTCGGGCCAAATTTTCATAAGCCTGATGCCAATAATCAATCACCCTGAATGATTGCCTGGATCTTGAAACGGAATGCATATCTCTGTAACATGTCATGGCCCATATATATGAATATTTTTAAAAATTCAAGTAAAATTAGCATGGCGGACAGGTTTTGTTTTCGCCCTGTCCAGAAACCCCGCCCTCCTGACCGTGAGGGCCAGTGTATGAAATGTCTCTTCCACCTTCCCCTGCAGGACAAAGGGCCGCTCCGTGTTCAGCAGCCGGCAATATTTCTCATACGCCCTGGGGAAGAATACGGCCTCGTAAGGGGCAGTAAGGTCCTCAAAAGTCATGAATTTCATGGGTTCCCCCTGCCGTGAGCGCACCGTCTTTCCGGTCACCGGCCATCCGATAGTGGTTACCTCTTTCCCGACATGAGAAGAAAGATCCCTGGCCCGGACATAGGCAAGTCTGCTCAAGGCATCCCGGCAAAGAACCAGGGGATGGACCGACAGGACAAAGCCAAAGACCTCGACCTCCTGGGCCAGCATGGCCTGTCTGGGATACGGTTCCCTGCTCCACGCCACGTCAGGGGCGGCTCCAGTCGATGGGGGAGGATCAAAGAGGCCCGGTGAACGCCTTTCGGTTTGCCGGGCAAAAAAACGGAAGGCCTTCCACATGAGTTCCGGTCTGGAGAGGCCCCGGCCGATGGCGTCAAAGCACCCCCCCTTGATCAGGATCTTGACGTCCTGGAGATGGAGGCGCGGGGTCGTGCGATGCAAAAAACCGTCAAAAGAAGAAAAATATCCCCGCCGGACCCGTTCCTGGATAATGGCATCCTGGGCCTCCCGGGAAAGGCCTTTCAACTGCATCAGCCCCACCCGGATCTCCCGGCCTCGCCCGGTGTAGGGGATCTCGCTCTGGTTGACATCCGGGGGGAGTATCTGGATTCCCATGCGCCGCGCCTCTGAGATATAGCTGAGGGTGCTGTAGTAGCCCCCCTGGTTGGAGATGACCGCGGCCATGAATTCGGCCGGATAATGGGCCCTGAGCCAGGCCGATTTATAGGCCACCAGGGTGTAACTGGCCGAATGGGGCTTGCAGAAGCTGTACCCGTCAAACCCCATCATCATCTTCCAGACCGCCTCGATGACCCCCCGCGCCGCCCCCCGCTCCGATGCACCCCGGACAAAGCGCTCATGGAAATCCCTGAGCCGTTTTTCCCTGTGCTTTTTGCTGACCGTCTTCCGAAGGTCATCGGCCTCGCCCGGGTCGAATCCGGCCAGGTGGATGGCGGCCTGGCTTAGCTGTTCCTGAAACACCATGACCCCCAGGGTCTCTTCCAGGACCGGTCCCAGCAGGGGATCAGGCGGGGACCAGGCCGCGCCGTGGAGCCGGGAGATAAAGGTATGGATGCTCTGGTTGGCCCCTGGCCGGATAATGGAGGTGACGATCACGTTGAGGAGAAAATGGTCCATGGCCCTGTAGACATCAAAAGAGATCCCTGACCGGATCTTGCCCAGGACCTGGCGCGTGGCAGGGCTTTCAAAATAAAAGACCCCGAAGGTATCCCCCTCATAAAAGATCCGGATGGTCTTGGGATCGTCCAGCGGATTCAGTAGGGCATAGTCGATGCGCCGGCCGCAATTTTTTTCCACCGCATCCAGGGCATCCCGGATAACCGCCAGACCCCGGTTCCCGAGGATGTCGATCTTGACCAGGCCTGCCTCCTCCACCGCGTCCTTTTCCCACTGGAGGACCTGCCGGCCGTTGGGGCTGATCTCCACCGGGCAATAGCGGCGGATGGCGTCCGGCACGATCACCACCCCGCCGCAGTGCATGGAAAGATGGTTGAAATGTCCCTGCAGGTAAAAGGCCGCCGTCAGGATCTCGTCCCATGGTTTGTCAAAGGGAAGCCCCCGCATACTGGGGTGCTGGGCCAGATCCTCCCATGCCCGGCTCAATCGCCATCCAAACCCGACCTGGCGGGTCACCCGGCCAATCTCCGCCTCGGTCAGGCCAAAGACCCTGGCCACCTCCCGAATGGCCGACCGGGGTCCCAGGGTGTTGTGGTTGGCCACCATTGCCGTACGGGAATGACCGTATCTGGCAAAGACCGTATCGATCACCTGATCCCGCTCATCCCACGGCACGTCCACATCGATGTCCGGCGGGTCCATCCGGCCGGGGTTCAGGAAGCGCTCGAAGAAAAGATGGCGCCGGATGGGGTCCACATGGGTGATCCCCAGGGCATAGGCCACAATGGAGGCCGCTGCGCTCCCCCGGCCGCAGGAGCGCCCCGCCTGCTTCGTGATGTCCGCCACCACCAGAAAATAGGGAGCGAATCCCTTTTCCCGGATGACCTGCATCTCATGGTCAAGCCGCGCCGTCACCTCGGGCGTCATCTTTCCGTACCGTCGCCGGCACCCCTCCTTGGCGGCCTGGTAGAGGCGATCATAGGCCGCATCCGGGCCCAGATTTTCAAAGGATGGAAAGACGACTCGGTCCCTGTCCCAGTCCCCAAGGGCCGCCTCGGCCACCTTAACGGTGTTGGCAATGGCCCCAGGGGCATGGGGAAACTGGTCGATCATATCCCGAGGGGTGTTTAAGAAACTGTGTTCCCGGCAGACATCATCCGGTCCGATACGGGAGATCTTGGTGTTTAAAAACACGGCCCGCAGGATCTGGTGGAGCGGGAACTGGTCCTTGCGGAGCAGGTAGACCCGGTTGGTGGCCAGGGGCGGGATCCCGCTCCGGCGGGAAAAGGCGTAACACCGGGCCATGCGCCAGCCGGGCGACATCTCCACAAAAAGGTCCCGGGCCCCTTCCCGCTTGAGGGCACTGAGGAGAAGGGCGTCGTCCGAAAAGACAATCAGCCCCCCGCGTCTCTCCCTGAGGGCCTTGACCAGATCAAAATCTTCGTGGCAGTGGAGGGCAGAGAGGATATGACACAGATTGGCAAACCCTTGGCGGTCCTTGACAATGGCCACGGCCCGGCGTTTCTCATGGACCAGCTCGCTCCCCACGATGGGCTGAATGCCCGCTTCCTTGGCCATCCTTATAAAAAAAGGCATCCCATAGAGGCCGTTGGTGTCGGTCAGGGCCAGCCGTTTCATGCCCAGCTTTCCGGCGGCCTCACAGAGCTCCTGGATGGTGGCGAGCCCCCAGCCCCTGGAATAATCGGAATGGACGTTGAGGTGGATGAAGGACATGGTTAATAGGCGTAAGGCGCCCCCTCCCTTGGGCCTGGCGCCTTGCACCTCCCATATGACACAGCGGTTTCGCCGTACCGGTCCCGGATGTGGTCCAGGGCCTGGGTAAGCATCCTCTTTTTATCTTTATCCGCGGTCGGCACGTCAAAAAGCGACATCTGAGCGTCGATCCGGGAAAACTCATAGAACCACGCCCGGATGAAGCCAACGCGGACCCGCCGGGTGCATTGTTTCAAAAACAGGCGTTCCAGAGGCGCATAGAGATCATCATCCTGAACACTGGGCCGGCACAACTTAACGCGGCCCACGGTCTCCACATAATCCGCATGCCGGATGAGCAATCCAGCGCGCCGGGGGATCAGCCCCTGCTTTCGCATCCGCCGGCCGCATCGCTCCACCAGCCGGTAAAGGCATCCCAAAAGCCTTGCGTCATCCATCTCCTCTTGGGGAAGGACCGTTTTTTCATCGACCATCGGGGCAGAGGATAAGGGGAACACCGGCGTGGGATCGATCCCCATGGCCCTTTCATGAATCACCTGGGCCTGCCGGCCGAAGATGAGGGTCAGACGGTCCAGATCCAGGGCCGCCAACTGCCGGATGCGCACGATGTTAAGCTCCTCTGACAGGAGCTTTTGGCGCACAGGACCGATGCCGGGGAGCAGTCCCACCTTGAGAGGGGCCAGAAAGCCGGCTTCCCGGCCGTGTGTTACGCTCACCACCTCCTCGGAAAAAACGGCCCGGGAAGCAATGCCGGCAACCATTTTATTGCCGGCAATTCCGAGGGTTCCCACAAGGCCCAGGCCTTCCTGGATCTCCTTTCTGAATCGGGAGGCCGCGTCCCGGGCCGGTCCCCACAACCGATCCGTACCAGTAAGGTCCAGATATAGATGGCCCGGCCGGGCAGGCTCACAGCAGGGCGTGTACCGGGCCGCGATCCGCACAAGGGCCTGGCAGGCCTGTTTCGCGGCCTGGGGATCCGGGGGAATGACGGTCAACCCCGGGCATCGCAGCCGGGCCTGTCGAAGCGGCATGCCCTTGAACACCCCCTCCTCGTGGGCCTCCCGGGAGGCAGACAGAACCAGGGAACGCCCGGACAAGGCTGCAACTACCGCCACCGGCCGATCCCTCAACTCCGGCCGCAAGACCCGGACCACGGCAACGGCCATGGCCGGGATGTGAAAATGGATGATGCACCTCTTACAAATACCTCATCACCCCCACCACCTTCCCCTCGATCAAGAGGTCGCCCTTGTCGACCTGGATGGGTTCCATCCCTCTGTGGGCCGGCCGGAGTTCAACAGACCCCTTTCCCCGGTAATAACGCTTGACCGTGGCCTCGTTGTTGATGAGGGCCACCACGATGTCGCCGTTCTGTGCCACGGGCTGCCGCCTCACCACCACATAGTCGCCGTCCAGGATCCCGTCCTCCTCCATGGAATCCCCTGTCACCTGAAGCACAAAACACTCTCCCTTCCCGGCCATGGAGGGCGGGACCTCCACCACGCTGCGATCCTCAACCGCCTCGATGGGTCGGCCGGCCGCGACCCGTCCTAACAGAGGAAACTCGAACCGCCGGGTCTCCACCGGGCTGATGACCTCAATGGCCCGTTTTCGGTTCTTTTCCTTAGGCAGCCGGATGTAGCCCTTCCGCTCCAGGATCTTGAGATAGGTGGTGACCGTGTTGTATGAGCTGAAGCCGAAATGCCCGCATATCTCCTCAAAGGAAGGGGCTGTTCCCCACGATTCCATATACCGGGAGATATAGTCCAAGACCTGCTTTTGTCTGTCTGTCAACTTCATGCGCGTCTCCCCTCGTCTCAGGATGAACCGCCTGAAAGATACTGTAAGTTAAGCTGAAAGTCAATAAAAAACTGCCGCCAACAAGGACGGGTCATTCAGGCAGGGGGTTGCATGCCGGCATCCGTCCCTGTTCAGGCATTCGCTCTTGAGCCCGCTTACCCTGTTTTGCCTTGACGTGATCCATCAATTCCCCTATGGTCAACCACGATAGTAAGGCAATATGACGCAAACAGGAGATTCTGGAAAGGAGATTGTCATGGCCGAGCAAGCTGAACACCTTGATGGCGCCATTCTGCAGAGAGACAAGGAAACCTATGCCATTGTCCCCCGAACGCCGCTCGGGATCGTCACCCCTGAGGTCCTGGAGTCCATTGTGCGGGTGGTCAAAAAATATGAGATCCCGGTGGTAAAGATTACCTCCGGCCAGCGCATGGCCTTGGTGGGTCTCAAGGAGGCGGATGTGGACCCGGCCTGGAAAGACCTGGGCATGGATGTGG
>Ga0068712_1001975_pt1 | contig 25534 bp, 30 predicted proteins | sample MTBAKSrepl1MetaG_FD_62987 | JGI IMG/M metagenome (GOLD analysis project Ga0068712, IMG submission 62987) | Enrichment culture microbial communities from Arthur Kill intertidal strait, New Jersey, USA, that are MTBE-degrading - MTBE-AKS1... | ecosystem: Environmental > Aquatic > Marine >... | reverse complement strand
GGCCGAGTCGCGTGAACGGTGAAGATACCGCCGCTAGTCGCAACAAGGTAGTCGATCCGTGCGCGCTCAGCAAGCGCCAACGCAATGGCAATGCCCTCCTCAGGAGTGATACCCGCCCACGGTGCGTACTCATCGAGCGAGAGCCTCAGGCCGAGCACGAGATCAGGGCCAATCGCCTCCCGCACTGCCTCGATCACCTCGGTCGGGAAACGCAGTCGCCGTTCGCGGTCGCCGCCGTAGCCGTCATCGCGCAGGTTGGTAAGGCCGGAGACGAACTGTCGGACGAGCGAGTGCTGACCGGCATTCACCTCGACACCGTCGAGTCCAGCATGGCGAGCCGCGGTTGCGACCGACGCATACGCAACCACCAACTCGCGCACACGCCGCGCCTCGAGCGGCTGCGGCACTTCGCGACTCGCGACCTCAGGCACCGGAGATGGCGCAAGCAAAGGACGCTGCGTGTGCATCGAGGTGCCCTGCCCCCCGGAATGACCGATCGAGGCGAAGACGAGGGCACCTGCCTCCTGCCCCCCCGTCGCGGCCCGACGGAACCCGTCGACGATGCCGGGGGCAAAACCGTGGACGGCCCGCTCGTAGGGCCAGTCGGACGGATGGACCGACACCTCCTCAAGCACAATCACACCGGCTCCGCCCACCGCTCGCTCGCGGTAGTAGGCGGCGTGGCGGGCCGAGAAGCCGTTCGCCCAGCTGAGGTTCGTCGCATGCGGGCCAAAGAGAATCCTGCTTGGGGCTGTGCGCGGTCCCACCTCCAAGGGATTCAGCAGCCACTTGGCCGGTGATCCCGCTAGATTCTCTGCCGCGCACGTCATGGCGTGCGCACCAACAGGGGAGGGGGAGAGTCAGTGCGGCTCAGGTCGTCCTGCAAGGCGATGGGACCAAGCACGCAGTCTGGGTCGGGGTCATCCATCTCGCCGCCTGTCAGGAGCTTGACCGCCATACAACCTCCATGACATGTGTCGAAGGCGGCACATCCGGGGCACTTCCCTTCGGTCTCCCGGTGGCGAAGGCGCTGGAAGAGATCGCTGTGTGCCCAAACCTGACCGAACGAGCTGGCCTCCACCATGTTCCCGGCCATGAACTCAGAGCTGGTGGCGAACGGACAGGCGTAGATGTCGCCCACGGGATCCACGAGGCACACGATGCGCCCGGCGCCGCACAGATTGATGCCTGGAAGCGGTTCGCCAAACGCAGAGAGATGAAAGAACGAATCGCCAGTCACCACGTCAGAGTGATTACGAAGCCACTCGTAGAGCTGCCGATTCTGGGCCAGTGTGGGGCGTTGTTCCTGCCAGAGGCCCACACCGCGGCCAGAGGGGCGAAACCGTGTGACACGCAGCAGCGCGCCATGGTCCGCAGCGATCTTGTGCATCTGATCGAGCTCGCCGCAATTGGCACGCGTGACGACGAGGTTGATCGAGAATTGGATCTCGCGTGCGGCCAGCCGATCGAGCGCAGTCAATGCCTCGACGTAGGTGCCGGTGCCGCGGATCCGATCGTTCGTGGCGCGTCTTGCGCCGTCAAGGGAAATCTGGACATCCACATAGTCGTGCGAGGCGATCCAATCCGCCGTCGAGTCACTGAGCAGTGTCCCATTCGTACTGAACTTCACGCCGACCCCGCGAGCCACACAGTAGTCCACCAGCTTACGGAAGTCGCGACGCATGAGCGGCTCGCCACCACCCACGTTGACGTAAAAGACTTGCAGCTCTGCGAGCTCGTCGACAAAGCGCTTCGCCCCTCCCGTCGTCAGCTCGTTGGGCCGGCGCCTCCCGGAGGAGGATGCGCAGTGCCTGCACGTGAGGTTGCAGGCCGCTGTGATCTCCCACGTGAGGCAGATCGGCGCGTCCAGGCCGTGTCGGAGGAGCTCGTAGCTCGTGGAGTATGTGTTCACGCTAGCACTCCGGCCTGGGCGAGCTTGTCAAGTCCCTGCCGAAGCAGCGCCTCACGACGGAGTCGGGAGCGCGGATCACCGTCATCGAGCACCGAGGCCAGCGCCTCGTTGAGCGAGAGGCCGTCTTCAAGGCGCTGGATCGTCTTCACTAGGGCAGCGGACTTCACTACGTGCAGTGACCTGGTCCGGTAGCAGTAGACGAGCCCGCCGAACGGCTCGCTTCGCATCACCGTACCTGGAGCGAGTCGCAGTGCCGTTGCGGTGCTCGTGCTCAATAGACGCCGCACATCCCGTCGACGGTCACCTCGTAGATGACGACATCCTCGACGAGTGCGTCAATATCCGGTTTGGCCCTCGTCGGCCGGGGGTCTTCTTGTGCGATGACAAGTTGGGTTGCCTGGGTGTGTTCGTCCATAATGGGTAGTTTCTCCCTCTTCAATTGAGTGTTTGCGGGGATGCTCTGAGCCATGAGGCGCCTCGACTACCGCAGCACGCGCGCGGAAGCGCCCTTGACTAGAGCCTCTACTTCCGCCCGGGTCGCCATCGAAACATCCCCGGGAGTGGTCATCGCGAGGGCACCGTGCGCAGCACCGTACTCGAGTGCCAACTGCATCTCGAAGCCCTCAAGCAACCCGAAAATAAACCCGGATGCGAACGAATCTCCACCGCCCACCCGATCCAGGATCTCGAGACCGGGTCTCACCATCGACTGATAGAGGCGATCACCGGACCAGCACACGGCGCTCCAATCGTTGCGGGTCGCGCTTGCTACCGCGCGCAGGGTAGTCGCCACCACACGGACATTCGGGTAGACGGCGATGACCTGCTCCATCATCCGGCCGAACCGCTCAGGATCGAGGGCCATCAGATCCGCATCGACGCCCTCGATCTCGAAGCCCAGTGCAGCGCTGAAGTCCTCCTCGTTGCCAAGGATCACGTCTACGAGAGGAGCAAGCGCCCGATTGACCTCGCGGGCACGACTCTGCCCTCCGATTGATCTCCAAAGCGAGGGTCTGTAGTTGAGGTCGTAGGACACTATCGTCCCGTGACGCCGGGCGGCTTGCATGGCCTCCGAGGCAACGAGCGCCGTCGTCTCACTCAAGGAAGCGAAGATGCCTCCGCAATGGAACCATCGGGCGCCCTCCGTCGCAAACATGGCATCCCAGTCGATTTCTCCCGGTCGAAGTTGGGAGGCTGCCGTGTTGCCGCGGTCAGAACACCCCAGCGCGCCACGCACGCCAAAGCCGCGCTCAGTGAAGTTGAGACCATTGCGCACTGTGCGCCCGACGCCATCATACGGTACCCACTGTACGTGACGCTGGTCCACGCCTCCTTGGAGGATGAGCTCCTCGAGAAGGCGACCGACAGGATTATCAACGACGGCGGTCACGATCGTTGTGCGTTTGCCAAAACAGCGCCGCAGGCCGCGCGCGACATTGTACTCTCCACCGCCCTCCCACACGCGGAAGGACCGAGACGTCGATATCCTGCCCTCACCGGGATCGAGGCGAATCATGACTTCGCCCAGCGCCACCAGATCCCAGCGGCAGCTGTCCGCAGGCTTCGTCTCAAGACCCAGCATCGACACGTTCTTCACCCCCCGCGCCCGGGAGGCGGGCCTCGTTCGCGAGAGCAACCGCGGCGGCGGTCAACTCGCAGATCTTGTCGAAGTCGCCCGCCGTGAGCAGATCCTTCTTGACCATCCAGCTACCGCCGCAGGCTGCGACCTGCGGCACAGCCAGATACGCAGCCAGATTCCCCGGATCGACTCCCCCAGTAGGCACGAAACGAACGCTTCGATATGGAGCCGCGACCGCCTTGAGGTAGGCCACGCCCCCGATGGGCTCCGCGGGGAACAGTTTCACCAGCGACACGCCTCGTGACTCAGCGGACCCGATTTCGGTCGGAGTGCACACGCCGGGAAGCATCGGAACGCCGCGCTCCTGCGCGAAATCCACCACGGCCGAATCGAAGCCCGGTGACACCAGGAAACTCGCGCCCGCCGCAAGGGCCGCCTCAGCCTGCCGGATACTCAGGACTGTGCCAGCGCCCACGCAAAAGCCCGGAAGCGCCGAGGCAATCGCCTCGATTGCCGCGGCTGCCGACGACGTGCGAAACGTGATCTCCGCGCACGGAAGGCCCGCCCTCACCAAGGCTTCAGCCAAGGTGACCGCATACTCTGCATGGGGTATCTCGACAACCGGAATCACTCCAATCTCTCTGAGCAACCGCTCGAACTCCATGTCTCACCCCCCCTTCCCGACCCGTTCGCCGGCTGCTGGCAAGGCGTGACCGTCTGCCTTGTGCGCCGCACCCCCATCTTCCTGGTCAGGGTGCAGTAGCGCCTTGACCACAAGCTCGTCCTCCATGGCCCGGAAGGCAGTCTCCCAATCCAGGAGCGGGTAGACCGTCGTCAAAGGCGCTGGATTGAGCAGCCCGTTTCCCATTAGAGACAGTGCTGCGTCCCAGCTCGCGTACGCGGAGGAGAATGAGAACTTCACGTCGAGGGCACGCATCAGCGCTGCGTCCCAGGGCACATCCACGCTTGCGGCACCAGAGACACCAATGGCGCACAGACGGCCGGTCCGGCGAAGCGCAGTAACCGCCATTGCGATGCCTTGGCTTGATCCGGACGCCTCGAAGGCTACGTCAACGCCTCGTCCCGCTGTTATTGATTTGGCTTTCTCGCCGACATCTTCAATACTCGAATCCCAGACTTCAAGTCCAAGGCTGTTGACAAGCTCATGACGTGGCCTGCTGGCTGCCCGTCCGACAACCACTACTCTCTCAGCCCCTACTGCCTTACACGCCAGGGCTGTCACGATTCCGATCGTGCCTGGCCCTATGACAACAACGGTGTCGCCAGGCATGACGCGAACCCTATTGATGGCGGTCAGACACACGGCCGCCGGTTCACACACCGCTGCTGCTCGGTCCTCAACGCCCTCCGGAACAGAGTGCAGCAGATGAGCGGGCATGGCAACTTGAGCAGCCATTCCGCCATCGATGCCCCAACCAGGCGACCTCTTCGATGCACAGAGATGGTGGAATCCGCCTCGACACAAGTAGCACACACCGCAGGCGCCCTGGTGTGGCTCGCACACCACGCGATCACCTACGGACCACCCGCTGACGCTCTCGCCAAGTTCCGCTATGCGTCCAACGAACTCGTGGCCGAGTGTGACCGGCGGCCAGTAGGGATGCTGGTCGTGGAGAATGTGAATATCGGTTCCGCAAACCCCGGCTAGATCTACGTCGAGCGTTACCCACCCAGCTGGCGCCTCCGGCTCCGTGACGTCGAGCAACTCCACGTGACCGGGAGCCTTCGCTGTCTTTCGCAGCGCTCTCATACCGCACCACCTTCAACGAGCACCTTTATGCCTTCGCCGGCATACAACCCTTTCATCGCAGCAACCGCGTCATCCAAAGAGACGACATTGGTAATGACCGGAGATGGGTCCACTTCGCCGCTGGCGACAAGACGCGCCGCCTCTTCGAGATCCTCTTGAGCGTAGAGTCTAGTGCCAACTATCTCCAGCTCACCGAACGTGACAGATTGGAGGTCGATCAACGCCGGTGAAGAGTATGTGCCCACCACTACGATCCGTCCCCCATTGGAGATCCACCTTGTCATTGAGGCCGCCACCTCGGGACGCGCAGCAGCGTCGAACAACACATCCACGTCAACCTCGACGTTCTCGTCAGCCATCTCGAAGCCGAGAGAACGCGCCGCGTTGCGGCGGGATGGCACGGGTTCGCGGATTACAACTTGTGCGGCACCGGCCTGTCTCGCGCACAGCGCAATTGCGAGACCGACGGGTCCGGCCCCAACGACTCCAACGGTGTCGCCGAGCTTCATCCTGGCTTGGTTCATCGCATGAACGGCAACGGCCAGCGGCTCAACGAACCCAAGCTTGACAAGATCCGCATTCTGATCCACCCGCACCAGTGCATCTGCAGGAACGGCTACCTGTTCCGCAATCCCGCCATCGCAGTCAATGCCAATCAACCGAAGGTGCTGGCAGCGGTGTGACATACCAGTCCGACATTGTGTGCAGTGTCCGCACGAGAGGATGGGATTGACGGCGACAGCCTCGCCTGCCGCGAATCGGCTCCCACCAGCGTGCACCCGCCCAATCAGCTCATGTCCAATCACGAGCCCAGGCCTCGCGCGAGGATGCTCCCCTGCGCATATGTGTAGGTCGGTGCCGCAGACTCCCGTATACACGACATCGAGTAGAACCCATCCTTGCGGTACGGTCGGACGCGGCACTTCAGCAATATCGAAACTGTTGTCACCATGCCATACAAGTGCGCGCATACGGCCAGTCATGTCGCCTCCGTCAAGATAGGTTTGGGCCGGGGCCGGTTGAGCGGCGATCGTGGAGTTTCACCCTTGAGCACTCTTAGTGCTTCACGGGCCACTTCTGTCTTCAATACGTGGAAAGACTCCCACGACCACCAAGCGCTGTGCGGCGTAGCTATTACGCTTGGATGATGAACAAGTTCAACGAACTCCCCGTCAGGTGGCTCCCTCTCAAGAACGTCCAGACCGGCTCCCGCAAGGGTTCCCACCTCCAGGGCTTCCAAGAGAGCCGACCCGTCTACGATTGCACCCCGAGCCGTGTTGACCAAGAAGCCACCTGAGCGCATCTTCGACAAGAACTGGGCATCTACCATGTGGTGCGTCTCTTGCGTCAATGGCGTGTGCACAGAGACAACGTCGGCACCCGCAAGGAGATCGTCCAGGCTGACAAGACCGGCTGGAGGCTTGACCACCTCCCGGACCACGTCATAGGCCAACACTCCGAATCCCAGTGCAGCTGCCTTTGCAGCCAGCGCGCTTCCTATGCGCCCGTGGCCGACGATGCCGAGCGTCAGACTCGACAGCCGTTGGACTTGACTCGCAACACGGAAGTCCCATGAACCCGCTCGGACTGACCGGTCCAACATGGTGACTCCGCGGACAAGGTCGAGCAGCATGGCTAGAGCATGGCTTGCGACCTCGTCAGTGCAGTAGTCAGGGACGTTAACGACCCAGATGCCGCGCTCGGTCGCGGCGTGAACATCGATCGTCTCCACCCCGACGCCATAGCGGATGATCGCGCGACAGTTCGGCAGCTGGTCCAGCGCTGGACCATCCACAGTTGCGTACTGCACGATGAGAACCTCTGCATCATTAGCGGCACTTGACACATCAGCCGACGTCCTACACTCCTCTTGCCGCACACTCACGCCGGCCGCTTGAAGAACCGCCAATTCGGGCTCGATGGTCCCATGGTCACAATCCGTGATCACCACCGGTCCATGGAATCGACCAAGGTTCATGGCGCGAGCCACCCGCGGACTTGTTGAAGCTGATTGACAGTTTCGATGTGCTTCATGACATTCTCCGTATGTGCGATTCCGTCCACCGGCGGAACGATCATGGCCTGCTCGCCGGTCCTTGTCTCGTCGTCCAGAGGAGCTCGCGCCTGGGTAGCAGGGATAGACTCCACGAGTCGCTGTCGAGACAGCAGCGACTTGACTCGGGCAGGCCAACACCCTGGCGGCAGACGAAACCGCAAGTCGTGCGAGCGAACACCACCGCGCGGTAACCTCCTAGTCTGGACGACGCTCGTATAGGTCTCCGTCCCTCAACCGCCTCCGCATGCAAGTCGTCCCGTTGCGTCGATCCGCGGGCCGGTCCCGGCATGAGTATGGGTGAGTGCCAACGAGATCTCGGACAGGTCACGGCGGCACAGCCTAAGTGACCCTGCAGGCAACCAGTCGTCGATATCCGCAGGCCTCCGAGCACCGACGATTGCACCGGTCACGCCGGGCCACGTTGCGGCCCACGCTACGGCCACGGCTGCGACACTCACGCCACGGCGTGCAGCGACGGGCCTCAGAGCCTCGACGAACGCGAGACTGCGGTCTAGCTCGACACCCGCGAACGCCGGCTGTCCGGCCCGGAAGTCGTTCGTGGTCAGGTGCCTGACCCGCTCCCGCGTGTATCGTCCGCCTAGAAGACCGGAATGCATCGGACTGTAGACAATCACTCCTATGCCATTCGCGGCACAGTACGGAATTACGTCTGCCGCAGCGCCCCGATTGATCAAAGAAAACGGCGGCTGCATGGAGTCGACATGTCCGAGCACTTCACAGCGCCGCAACAACTCCACGTCGAAGTTCGATACGCCTGCCGCCCGAATCTTGCCCTCGCGCTTCAACTCCAACATCGCCGCCCAAGACTCCTCGATCGGGACTCCGTACTCATCCGGCCAATGAATCTGGTACAAGTCAAGTCGGTCTACGCCGAGCCGTCTGAGCGAGTCTTCGCACTCCCTCCGTATGGACGCAGCACAGCTGGCCTTCCGCGGCTGAGCCATGACGTCAGCCTTATCCCACACCAAACCGCCCTTGCTGAAGACCAGCGGCCTGTCGACCTCGGGAATCCCTCGCAGGGCCTTTGCCACCATTCGCTCCGCGTGTCCTGCCCCATACGCAGCAGCGGTGTCTATCCAGTTCATACCAGCTTCGACACCGCGCCGAATGCTGGCAATCGACTCACGGTCGTCCTGCGGTCCCAAGCCGGACGCCCACCTCGGCCCCCCAAAGGCCCACGTCCCCATTCCCAGGGTGCTCAGTGCCATCGCGGTCCGGCCAAGACCATGTCTCACCATGACGTCAACAGACACTTCACTGTCTTCCGACTGCTATTGCGGGACGGCCAAAGCTTCGCAGCCCCCTGCCCACTTGACACACACGCCCACACACTTGTCTCAAGACCAATCCGGCCTGCACTTCCGCTGTCTCCTTCACTACATAGCGAGTGCAACTTCTAAGCAAAACGTCCAACAATCCGCTCAGTGCACCGCTTCCCAGCCACGCCACTCAGGTCGCCGTCACACATCACAGACGCCACTCCTAGCGGCCTCCTCGGCAGCGAACAGCTCTTGCCCGCCCGCGGTCATTCATCCAGCTCCCCCGTCATCACGATCCCCCCTCCCTAGGCAGGCGAGACAGCCTCACCGCCTGGTAGAAAGCCTTCGCGTACTGACGTCTGCGCCCAAGAGCACTCGCCACCATGTCGGCTCCACGTCCACTTGTAACGAACACTGCTACGAGAATAACGAGCCCAGTGATGATCAACTGCTGCTCAGTGCCAAGCCCCCGCAGGTTCATGATGTTGATAATCGTCGCGATTACCATTCCGCCGAGCACGGAATCGAACGGATTCCCTTTGCCACCGAAGAGCGATGCACCCCCTACGACAACCGCTGCAATTGCCTGCAACTCATAGCCTGTGCCTATCCGCGCGCTTCCTTCCGTCAATTGAGCCGCCATCATGAGGCCCGCCAATCCAGCGAGTACGCCTCCAATGATATAGACCGTAATCCGAGCGCGGTCTACAGGTAGCCCAGACAACCTTGCTGCCTCGTCGTTACCGCCTATAGCGTAAAGAGTCCGTCCAAACGTGGAGAAAGACATCGTGAATGATGCCACCAACAATACACTGACGAAGATAATAATCGGTGTGGGCACTGACCCGACGTGGCCAGCAAAGACAGAAATAAATCCCTTGTTCAGAACTGACACAAGACCCTCGCCCTCAAACCAAAATGCAAGGCCACTTACAACACTCAGCATGGCCAATGTGGCAATGAAGGCCGTTATGCGCCCGTACACCACTAGAAAACCATTGGTCAGCCCTATTAAGGCGCCCGCGAGTAGAGCGAGCACGACCGCCCAAGGCCATGGAATGCCCGAACGCAGAGAGATTCCCAGTATCACTGAAGCGAGGGCTGCAGTTGACCCCGGGGAAAGGTCGATTCCGCTTGTGACAATGACAAAGAACTGGCCCACGGCCAGAACCGCGACAACCGACGCTCCGACCAGAACAATCCGCAGATTGCCAACGGTCAAGAAGAACGGGGACAGCTGTGTACCTACAAAACCGACACCAAGGAGCACTGCCAGTAGAAACCCATGCTTGGCAAGCGGCCGAGCCATTCTGCCCACCGCAGATGCCCATCGATGACGCGCACCCTGAACCGATCGAGGTTCGCCCGTCACGCTTTCACCGCCGTGTCCATTTGTCATTTCTGTCATCGCCATAGTTGTTGGCACCCCTTCACTGGTCCGACACCCCAGTGCACATGGCGAGAATCTCGTCATGCGGAGCCTCACTGAGCCCAGGTCGCACTTCACCAATAAGCCGGCCGCCCCTAAGTACCAGCACCCTGTGGCAGAGCGAGGCCTCGTCGATTTCTGAGCTCATCACGAGGACGCTTGATCCCTGCTCTGCGAGTTCATGGAGGTACTTCCAGAGTTCGGCCTTGGCATGCACGTCGATGCCTCGCGTAGGCTCTGCAAGAAGTAGGATATCGACGCCGCTCATCAGCCACTTGGCGAGTACGACTTTCTGCTGATTGCCGCCACTCAGGCTTGCAGCCGACTGATCCAACGAGCCGACTATTCCCAAGCGACCGTGAAGCTCAAGACTACTGGCCCGCTCCGCGCGACGCCGAAGGAGACCCCATCGGGTCAACCGTCGAAGCGATGCCAGCGACACGTTCTCGCACACAGACATGTTGAGTACGAGACCTTGTGTCTTTCTCTCCTCTGGCACAAGACCTATCCCCAGCGCTACCGCCTTCGTAGGTCGACAAGGCTTCCTAGCCCTCCCGTCCACGCGAACGACGCCACGCTCGATTCTTCGCGAGCCGAAAAGACAATGCGCCAGTTCTGACTGACCACTGCCAGCCAGACCGAAGACGCCCAGTATCTCGCCTCGGTGGAGTTCCAACGACACGTCTCGGATCTTGGATCCGTCGCTAAGTCCTTCGACCACGACCCGCGGTTCGCCCTGCGTAACAAGGTGGAGCCCCGTGTCCACACCCTCGCGTCGAGTATCATCATCATTGTCCTGCTGGCCTGAGCCCACCGATCCCGCCACGGGATTCACCCGCTTCTTCTGGCCAACAGGCCTCCGCCCAACCAACCCCACGTCTTCCGACCCAACCATTTCGCCGACCACAGTTCCTAAGGGCGTCGCAGGTAGCTCAAAGGTCCCAGTCTTCCTGCCGTCTCTTAGCACGGTGACACGCTCGCACAACCCATAGAACTCCTCTAGGTGATGCGAGATATACAAGAAGCTCACACCCTCTGCTTTCAGCTGTTCAAGAATCCTGAAGAGCCGCTCCGCATCCGGCCTAGACAGGATGGCAGTAGGTTCATCGAGTAGAACGACTTTCGCACTCCGGTGGAGCACCTTCGCAATCTCAATCGCCTGCTGATATGCAAGAGGCAGTGATCCAACAGGCTTCGTAACGTCAATATCGAAACCGAGTCTGTGCAGTTGATTCTTGGTCTCCCTACGTGCTGCGGCCCAGTTGACGATCCCACCCCGATATCGAGGCAGGTCAGCCAGGAAGACATTCTCAGCAGCCGATAGGGTCGGGACGAGACTCAACTCTTGATAGATTGTGAAGATACCTGCCTTTTGCGCCTCACTCGTGGAATGAAACACGACGGGGCTTCCGCCTTCTAGGCAGATTGTCCCACTGTCCGCTGACAGCGCACCAGCGAGAATCTTCACTAGCGTCGACTTACCCGCGCCGTTGAGCCCAGCCAGAGCGTGCCCTTCACCCGGCCTTAGCTCGAGACTCACGTCGTTCAGAACAGTGACCCCCGAGAAAGCCTTCGACACGTTCTCTATGGCTACCGTGACAGACGTTGCAGCTCCTTTGCCGTTCATGCGTCAGCAAGCCACACGCGGATCTGACCGCTGTTACACTGGCCTGCCCCTAGGAAGACTTCTGCGTCCCTTCCAGCCGTTCGTCCAGGGGTGGCCTCAGGAGGACCACTCAACCTCAAGAGCACTCCCACCTGAAGCCACCCCTCTGAATCCGGCCGTCCTCGTCACAACGCGCCAGTGCTCGTCCTGGCGCGATGCAGTCTCTACTGCAGCGACTCCGGATTTGCGGCGAACTCAAGGTCGTCGTTGACGAAAGTCGCAGCGTTCTCTGTCGTCACAACTCCAGGCGGGATAAGGCACGTCGGAGGTGTACCTGTGAACATAGTGAGCGGCTCTCCCTTGATCGCAGCATTGGCAGCCTTGATGGCGACGGCAGCCTGAGCCGCGGGCTGGTCAAGGCCATCCACGACCCACGGGAAACCCTTGACGGTCGCCATAGCCTTAACAACTTCCATGCGCGCGTCGAAACCGCCGACGATAATGCCGTTACCCGTGAGGTCCTTGTTGACGAATCCTGCCTCAATCAGAGTCTGGAGAACCGCGCCATGCACGGTGTCCGTCATGCTGAAGAGGACGTTCAGGTCTGGGTTCGCCGACAACTTGTCGCGCATGACTGGGAGCGTCTTGTCGGGAGCAGCCATCCCATATCCATCGGGAATGCGAATCGTCTTCGGGCCGGGGTTGCTCTTGAAGTAGCCCTCGTATCCCTCCATGAAGCCGCTTTCGCGATTTTGCGTCAGCGGCTCGTTCGGCAGGATGGCCATGATGTACAGCTTCACAGTGTCGCTCGGCTTGTATTTGGCCGCAACGGCCTTGGCTACCTCTTCACCGACCATCACACAGGTCGCGTGACCATCGTCATGCACACTCCCTGCTATTTGGTTCGCTAGATCTTCAGACAACTGATCATTGACGCAGATCACAGGGATTTTGGCGTCCCGCGCCGCGTAGATGCCGGCTGACAGAGCCTGCGCATCGATGGGCTCCACGAGAATCGCCTTGGCGCCCCTCGTGATGAAAGACTGCATCTGCTGCACCTGAAGCTGGGCGTCCGCACGACCGTCCAGAGCCTCAACCCGATAGCCCAGCTTCTCGCCAGCAATCTTTGCATAGTTTGCTACTTCTTGAAGCCAAACGTTCCCAGAAATGAATCTCAGCGTGAAGCCGATCAGCGGCTTCTCACCGGAGGATGTAGTCGCGCCTGCCCCTCCCGTGCCCGAGCCGCCACAAGCCGCAATCAGCGGACCCAGGAGTCCAAAAGCGGCTCCCGCAATAGCAGCGTTCTTGACGACGTCCCTCCGCGTGTATGTCGTTGCCTTCTCAGTTCCAAACACAGACCCTGCGGTCTCGTCACTCATTTTACGCCTCCCCCTCCATCCGAACTATCCATGTAGCTCCCCTCTCTATCCGAGCTACTACCTAGACGCACTGCTCCGTCACCACCTGCAATGGCGCTGTCTCGCCCGATACCCTCCTGCCCCCGTGCCACCTACACCACCCCGCTACCACGTAGAATTGCAGTCCCTTCACAAGACATCCGCATACACCACCTGAGGTGCACACCTCTAATCTACACCACAGCCAGAGACACTCATTCTCATTTGGTACACGGAAGTGGAAGCCGTAATGAATAGTGTCTTTCGGTCCAATCCACCCCAATTCATGTTCGCGGCCTTCTCAGGTACTGGTATGGTTCCAAGCCACCGCCCACCAGGTTCGAAAACCCAAACACCACCCGGACCGGTAACATAGATATTGCCCAGATCATCAGCCTTCATGCCATCAACGAAACAGTCTGAGGCATACTCATCAGCGGTGATACGCTCCGCAAAAACCTGACCACCACCGAGCGACATATCTGACGCTACCTGAAAGACGCGAATGTGAGCTCGTTGAGTATCATTGATGTATAGCAGTGCTTCGTCTGGAGAGAAACACAGACCGTTGGGCTCACCGAAATCGTCCACAAGTAACTCAAGAGATCCATCATCCGGCCGGACTCTATAGACGCCACGTATATCCAGGTCCAGCTCCCGCTCTAGCCCGAATAGCGCCGTTCTTCCGAAGGTCGGATCGGTAAAGAGAATCGAACCGTCACGAGCGACAATCACATCGTTCGGGCTGTTCAATTGCTTGCCAGCCCAGGACTCGGCGACAATCTGCCGTAGGCCATCGCGTGTTTCGCGTACGACCGTGCTAGTCGTATGTTCACAGACAATCAGTGATCCGTCATGCTCAAGTGTCATGCCGTTACACTTGTTACTAGGATTCCGCACAACGCTAACACCGTAGTCTGGATGCCACCGATACCGTTTGTTCGCAGGAATGTCGCTGAAGAGCAGGAAGCCGCCGGCAGTCCAAATCGGGCCTTCGGTGAACTCGAAGCCGCTGGCGATTCGTGTCACTCGAGCGTCTGTACCAATGAGGCAGTGCAAACCCTGCGAGACGATCTTGGCCCCAGATTTCCTTCGAGTTGTGCTCAACTTGCCACCTGACCGCCATCAACAAAGAAGGGAGATCCAGTAGAAAAACTGCATTCGTCTTGAGCGAGGTACACGACCAGCGGCGCGACCTCTTCCGACTCACCGGGCCTGCGCAGCGGGTTGCCTTCGCGAGCAGCTGCAGGATCGGCGTGGCCAGCGAGGAAATCGTGTCCGATTCCGGTCATGATCAGGCCGGGCACCACCGCGTTGACGCGGATGTTGTCCTTCGCGTGATCCATCGCTAGTGCGCGAGTGAGCGACATGACGGCGCCTTTTGAGGCGATATATGCGGCGTTGCCTTCCCATCCAATGAACGAACTCGGCGAGGCTGTGTTGATTATGCGTCCACCGCCCACCTTTCGCATTTCCGGAATCGCGTGCCGAGAGCAGTAGAACATGCCGTCGACATTGACCGCGAACACTCGTCGCCATGCTGCTAGTGACATGTCAACAACGCTTCCCTCCATTGGATTGATACCAGCGTTGTTGAAGAGAACATCGACGCGACCGAATGCCTCCACGGTGGCTCTCACTAGCGTCACACAGTCCTGCTCCTTCGCCACATCGCATTCGACGAAGATTGCCTGGCCTCCACTCTCGGCGATCAACTTGACCGTCTTCTCACCTCCAGCGCCGCACACGTCGCCGATACTGACCCGGGCCCCCGCGGCGGCCAAAGCTATTGCAGTGGCCCTGCCAATCCCGGAGGCACCGCCCGTTACGATGCAAACCTTCTCTGCAAGTCTCACAGTGACCTCAGTCTTCTACGGGGTTCCACGGGGGTGAATAGCAACTCCCCGCCTCCATGATCCAGACTGCGCGAGCCACAAGACCCATTCGCCTTTGGGGTGAATCTGAGCCCGAGAATGCCCGTCACCATCGTCTCGACTCGAATGCGGGCGACCCACTGTCAATGCGGCGGGCATCTCCTGCCGCATACCCTCTACGACATGCCAAAGCGAATGCGCTACTTGAACGCGTATGGCTCACCGTGTCGCCGGTGTCTTCCCCGCCTTCGACAAATCAAGCGGCCGAGATAGCTCCTCAGCCATCACGACTCTAGGCGATACATCGTGATGATTGAACGTGCACCGCCCGAAGTACGAGGTCATATCCGTCAGAGGGCCAATCGGAATCTGGTCAAATGGTCCGTCATCAATGGCGATGGCACCTTCGCCCTTCATCGTGTCCGCGGCCTCGAAGTCAACCCTGACAAACACGATCTCCTGCTTCTCCAAACCCACCCTGACATTCGCTGGCGTCTGACGGAAGCAGAGAACGTTCTTGGTTCCAAAGAATGGGAAGTCCTGCACATCGATGGGTCGCAGGTTGTCAACTCGACCACTAATCAGATGAGCGCCGCGACGCTCGACCGAGAACTCGTAGCTTGCAGAGTCTTCGCTCGTCGGAGGGGAGATACTCAGCTGTGCCATCTTCTTCGGATATCCCCATACTTCACGACCATGCACTAGCACCAAATCATCGTCAACGTAGAGCTGCACGAGGAAGTTGCCTTCTGCGTACGGCGGTTCCTTCATTTTCGCTGAGATCCCGATTCCCCATTCATGAAACGGGTAGGCCCATGTAGTGACGCCGTCCTTTACGGTCTCCTTGAACCAGCCCATGTAGATAATGACGTCCTCAGTGGCCTCAAGAGGGGCGGGCACAAGCTTCTCGAGGTAGCTCATCTCACCCTTGGCCTGGAGAATGAGGTAGTCGGCGTCGATACGCCCCAAGGGGGCGCCGTCATCACAGGCCATCCAATCGAGCTCGTAGTTCCTGCAGACCTCACCCATCTTCATGTCCCTGATCTCCTTCCCAGTCACTTCGTCCCACCTTCGTTGTGATTGACATGGTTGTCTCTTTCTCTCCATGACGTTGGTTCTTGCGGGCGACGATCAGACGTACAGCGAGTGAGCCTTAGCCAACGACCTTCTTGGCTCCTCATCGAGACCTCCAGGGTCAGGCGTGGCAACGTCCCTGGAGGTTTCGATTCGCGGTTAACTGAGCCCATCTTAAGGGATCATATGTACAAGATGAGAACCTTGTCAACACCCACGGGCACTGGACCTCGAAGCGGCTCCTTCGTGTCTCCAGGGCAGGAGGGAAGGATATGCTGTGCGTGCAGGCACATGGTGTCATGGACTCCCTCTGAGCCGGTCACTCGTTTCGAGCAACAAAAGCATTCAGCGCCTGAACCTTTGAAGCGAGGGCCTTCCCCAGCTCCGAGGTTGCCTTCGTGTCAAGAGTATGACCACCAAGCCAGTCAGTCAACGGCGCCCGACTAAAGGTACAAAGGCAGGATGTTGCCGACCGTCAGCGCGGACGACCACTTGCGGCTCAGGCGACTGCCTATCAGACGTTCCGGCAGGCAGACCGAGGCCCAGTGTGGCTAGGAAGGCCTCCAATGGCGAGATCGAGCGCCGCGTGAGCGACGTCCACCCGCTTGTGCTCGCCGGCTTTCGCCTGTGCGACATCCGTCGCTTCCTCGGCGGCGATAGCGCCGGGCCCCATCAGGCGAAGCGCTCGTAGATGAGGCCGCCTGGCTTCGTGTGGTAGTCAATCGGGCGCTTCACGGTCTCCACTGGCTTCGCGTCGGGTGGATGCCAGAGGCCCCGTCCTCGATCGCCGAGCCGATCTCACACCGCTTTGGCATCGGCGGGCGGCTTGGCCTTCGGCGCGTGCCCTTCGCGCAAGCCGTACATCATCGGCTCGTAATCCCACAGGAAGCGCGAGTAGGTGAGCACGCTGCGGCTCTTCCTCCAAATCAGCACCTGTTGCGGGAGCAGGCCGACCTCACGACAGGACTGCCAGATGACCTCGGTGCGCATGATCCCGAACCACTGGTAGACGGCGGCGCGGTCGTCGAGGGCGTGCTCGAGGGCTGTTCGCAGGAAGTCGACGTAGAACGCGACGCTGTGCTCATGTAGGTGTCCTAGTGCTTGTCCCTAGTCGCGGCGCCCTGATTGGCCTCACTCGCCGGATGTTGCCAGGCCTGGTAGTCGACGAGGGAGGGCGGGTCGGTCGCCATCAGGCTCGCCCTCTTCCCCGCCATCAGGTGTTGCACATCGTCGTGGTTCGTCAGGTCACCGCAGAGCAGACGATGCTCGCCAAGCTTTGTAGGGGTCGCCGGGCTCCGTGATCGGATCCTCGGAAAGCTCGGGAGCCTCGTTGCGATCGGTGAGCCTCCCGGTCGGAGAGGCCAGGAACGCGGCCAGCTCGTCGGGCTCGAAGCCGGTCCAGCTGAGGTCGAACTCGAGGCCGGCGAGCTCGCTGAGTTCGGGCGGCAACAGTCCGAGGTCCCAGGAGTCTCCTGGGACGAGCGGCTGTCCATGAGGCGGCTCGCCTTGACTGCTCAGGGGTCAGACCGGCGGCGACGTATATCGGCAATGTTCGAGGCCGAGGCGCCGGGCCGCCAAAAGCGGGGTATGGCCACGATGATCACGCACTCTTCGTCGATCACCAACGGCTGGCCCCAACCGAACTCTTAGAGAGAGGGCGAGGAATGAGAGCATGTCCGCCACCGCACCGACGAGCGCGCCGGCTTCTGAGAGTACATCGTCGATGTCGGCCCTGCGCAGCGGTGCCCGGGAGCTCAAGCGCAGGGTCTGGGTCGAGCGCCGACCGCTGAAGGCCCGCCCAAGTGCGGCGGCGAGCTAACCGAGACCGAAGAGCGCCGGCGCGAGACCAAGTCCTGTATTCGCCACGCAGAAGGAGCGCGAGGCGGAGCTGAACAAGCTGCTCGTCCAGGTCTACGTGCCGCCGACCAAGGCCTAGTGCCGCCTCGCTCCCCTCTGGCGGGTCCTCGTCATGACCGGCATGCGCCGCAGCGAGGCCTGCGGCCTCAGGTGGGTAGACGTCGACCTCGAGAACGGCCGGCCCTCCGTGCGCCGCGCTTATCCCCCACGGTGACGGCGTCATCATCTCCGAACCGAAGACGGCGCGCGGGCGCCGGCAGTTCGCCCTCGACGCCGCCACCATCGAGACGTTCAAGGCGCAGGCACAGCAGCAGATCACGGACCGTGACGAAGCCGAAGTCGCCTGGACCGAGACCGGCTACGCGTTCACGCGCGACGACGGCGAGCCCTTGCTGGTTGAGTACGCCCCATCAGGTGCGAACCGAACTGAACAGCTCTAGTCGAGGTTCTCCAGCCGCTGCTGCGCGCTCGGCCGTCGACGGGGTGTCGGCCTGGGGGCCCGCTCTTCCGCTCTGAGCTCACGGATGCGGCCGCCCTTCGCCTGATGGCAAAGCTGCAGATGCCCCCCCTTTGCCTGCTGGGTCTTTGTAGACCGCCACGTTCGCCCGCCGTGAGGGCCGACGCATAGCTGAGAAGTGCCGTGTGATCTCCCATTCCGTAACCTGCTCACGATACTCGTGCCACTCAGCGAGCTTGTTGGTGACGAACCGCTGGAAGACGTGCTCACCGAGCGCGCGCCTAACGAGATCGCTCTCCTGTGTACAGCGCGTCGCCTCATAGAGGTTGTCTGGGAGCGCGCCGAGGGCGCTCTCCTGTCGCTGCCTTGGGGTCATCCGATAGATGTTCGGTTCCACCGCGGGCGGCAAGGCATACCCTTTCTCGATGCCGTCGAGCCCGGCGGCGAGCATGACAGCGAACGCCAGGTACGGGTTGGCGGCGGGATCCGGACTGCGCAGCTCGGCACGGACGCTGCTCTCCCTGCCCGGCACGTGCTGCGGCACCCGTATGAGCGCGGTGCTGTTGCGATGCGCCCAGCTAATGTAGGTCGGTGCTTCGAAGCCAGGGACTAACCGTTTGTAGCTGTTGACGTGCTGGTTCAGGACGGACGTGATCTCGCGCATATGAGCGAGCTGGCCGGCGATGAAGCCGCGCCCCAACTCCGAGAGACACTCGGCATCGATCTCCGAGTAGAAGGCGTTGACCTCGCCGCGGAACAGGCTCTGGTGCACGTGCATGCCACTGCCGTTCTGGCCGACGAGAGGCTTGGGCATGAAGGTGGCATGTCCCCCGTTCGCGGCGGCCACCCGCCTCACGACCTGGCGGATGAGCATCACCCGGTCAGCCATGATGAGGGCCTCGTCGTAGCGGACGCCGAGCTCGTGCTGCGAGGGGGCCGCCTCGTGATGTGAGGCTTCCACAGGGACGCCGAGCGTGTCCAGAGCGCCCACCGTCCGCTTGCGCAGAGCGCCGCCCGGGTCCCCGGGGAGGGCGTCGAAATAGCCGCCCTCGCCCGCACCCGCCGGTCGCTCACCCTCCCCAAAGCAGAAGTACTCAAGCTCGGGCCCCACAAAGTAGTCGAGGCCAGCCTCGGCCGCACGAGCGAGCTGGCGCTTCAGCACCCAGCGCGGATCGCCCTCGAACGGCCGACAGTCGCGGTCGAGGACGTCGCAGAAGACGAAGGCGGTCCGCTCGCCATCTTGCTCCCACGGCAGGACGGCAAGCGTTCCCCAGTCGGGCATCGCGATGATGTCCGATTCCTCGGTCTCCGCGTAGCCGCTGATCGAAGAGCCGTCGAAGGCTGCGCCGCTCTCCAAAACGGACGGCAGCTGTCGGTGCGGGACCTCGAGCATCTTGAGGTCCCCCAAGATGTCTGTGAACCACAGCTGAATATGCTTCACGCACTCGTCTTCGACGAGTCTCACGATGTCCCGCCGCTCAGCGTTCATCGTCATCCTTCCGCCCCTGCCGGCTCGGCGTCCAGTGCAAGATCGCGAACCGCACCCAGGGCTCGGCCTCTCCAGCCCCGAGCTCCACGAGGTGGGGTCAGGTGAGGTTGTAGGCGCGCTCTCCGAGCTCGGCCTCGTCGAGGCCGCGGAGCTCGACGCGGCGTGCGACGCGCACGCTGCCCACGACATCGATGAGGCGCAGCAGCCCGTAAGTGACGCCGAACGCGTAGCCGGCCGCGAGCAGCGAGGCAAGCAGTTGCCAACCGAAGAAATGCAGGTTGCCGAAGATGAGGCCATTGGCTCCCGCGGGGTTGACGGCCTTGGACGCGAACACGCCGACCACGATCGAGCCGAGCAGGCCGCCTACGCCGTGCACCGTCCAGACGTCCACTGCGTCGTCCCACGCCATCTTCTGGACGAAGAGGACCGCGGCGAAACAGACGATGCCCGCGGCCAGACCAATGACCATGGCCGCCCAGACAGTGACGTACCCCGCGCCGGGAGTGATGACGACGAGGCCGGCCACAGCCCCGGTCATGGCGCTAAGCAGACTTGGACGCTTGTGACGCCACCAGGCGACGGCCAGCCAAGCGCACATGGCGACCGAAGCGGCGATGTCCGTGTTCACGAAGGCCTGCGCCGCGACGCCGTTGGCGGCCAGCGCCGACCCAGCGTTGAAGCCGAACCAGCCGAACCAGAGGAGCGCGGCGCCGAGGGCGACGAACGCCAGATTGTGCGGTTGTTTGTGTTCACCCGGCTCGAAGTGGCGGCTGCCAACCACGAACACCGAAGCCAACGCCGCGAATCCGCTGCTCATGTGAACGACCATCCCGCCGGCGAAGTCGAGCACGCCGTGGGCGGCGAAGTAGCCGCCGCCCCAGGTCATGTGCGCCAACGGCAGGTAGACGAGGAAGCTCCAGAAGACGAGAAAGACCAGGTAGCTCGTGAACTTCACCCGGTCGGCGAAGGCGCCGGTGATCAGCGCCGGAGTGATGACGGCGAACATCTCGAGGTAGCCGAAATGGGCAAGTGCGGGGATGCTGGGCGCCCAGGGCCCGGGCGCCTGGCCGACGCCACTCAGCGCGAACCAGTCGAGGTTGCCGATGAAGCTGCCCCTGCCGCCCGAGAACACGAGCGAGTAGCCCACGAGCACCCAAATCACCGTGACGACGCCCATGGAGATGAAGGACTGCATGATGATCGCAAGGAAGTTCTTGCGCCGCACAAGGCCCCCGTAGAAGAAGGCTACCCCGGGGGTCATGATGGCCACCAGTGCCGTACAGATCAGGATGAAAGCGGTGTCGCCTGTGCTGATCATTCCGCTTTCCCTCCCTTCGGATCGGAGTTGCTGTTCGCAGAGGTATGCCCCCAAGGAACACCGTCCGCGACGCAGCCGGGATGTCTGGGAAAGACTCGAATCTCGGTGGCAAGACCTCCTTGCTGACGATGAAGTGGCGCCGACACGACAAAGGCGCCCGTGGTCATGGTGACCAGGAGCGCCATCGCTCAGCTGTCTTTCCACACGGCGGTGTGCGGAATGCAAAGTATAGGAATCATATTCCGATTCGGCAAGCGACAAGAATTGTGCTTCTTCGCGGAATCACCGGCCATCACCCGTTGCGGCAACCGTGGCCGTCCGCACGCGAAGCGGTAATGGAGGTCGGAGGCCGGGGAGGCGTGCGAGACCGCGGGGATGACCGAACGGACCTGCGCGGCATGTTGGCGCACGCATCAAGGGGCACAAGCGCTCGCGAGGCGCGCTATCCCTCAGACGCGATGCCGCCTCACCTTCGGCTCTTCCTGACGCCGGACGAAAGATGCGGGCAATCGTGTTGTCGACCCTCCCCTGGCGCTCGCCCGGCCAAGTCGACATGTCGGCAGCGGACGACCGTCCGGCGAATCATCAGATGCGTACATCCCGTGCTGAGGTCCGCAGCAGAGGGCCTCTTCTCACAGCTCGTACCATGCTCGTCTTCCGTCGACAAACACTCGCGTCAATCTCATCGTCTGAGGCATCCTTTCTACTTGCCCACTACTCTCACTGCACCGCCGCCCTCACGCTGAGTTCGTCGCAGCAAGAGGAGCTCCAGTTGTCTGTGGCGCCTTGCCTTCAGAGGCAGTGGAAATAGTGGAGGCCACAGAGCCCTCTGCGCAACAGGCCGGGGCTGTGGATGCGAATGGTCGATCCGCACATGTCGACGCCTTGGCGACGCGCCACACGAGCTGAATGCGGGGCCTTGAAAGCAACGGGCTCTACGACATGCTCGCGAGGCAAGACGACTGGAAGCTTTCGCCGTTCGCCATGGGCGCCTCCGCTTCAGACGTTTGCTCGGGAGACGCCCTAGCCGTCAGATCGGCTTCGCCATCACCCTACGGATTCCCCTGACGGCCTGACGGATGCGCTCCTCGTTCTCGACAAGGGCAAAGCGCACGTGGTCGTCGCCTGAGAGCCCAAAGCCGACTCCGGGGCTGACGGCAACCTTCGCCTCCGTGAGCAGCAGCTTGCTGAACTCAACAGAGCCCAGCTCGCGAAATGGCTCAGGAATCTGTGCCCAGACGAACATCGTGCCTCGCGGGCGATGAACGGGCCAGCCGAGTCGCGCCAACCCGCTGCAGAGCACATCGCGCCGACTGCGGTACGCTTCTGCGATTTCCGGAGGTGCCTCCGAGCACTCGTTCAGCGCCTTGATGGCGGCGATCTGAATCGGCTGGAAGACGCCGTAGTCTAGATAGCTCTTGAGTCTCCGCAGACCACCGATGGCCTCCGCGTTGCCGGCAGCGAAGCCGACCCTCCAGCCGGCCATGCTGTGGCTCTTGCTCAGCGAGACGAACTCGATGGCGACATCCTTTGCGCCGGGCACCTGGAGGATGCTCGGAGGCACGTAGCCATCAAAGACGATCTCCGCGTAGGCAAAGTCGTGGACGACCACCACGTCGTTCTCTCTGGCGAAGCCGACGAGTCGCTCGAAGAAGTCGAGGTCGACGCAATGACCGGTAGGGTTGTGCGGAAAACTCACGAGGATGACCCGCGGACGCGGCCAGGTGCGCAGGTATGCCTTCTTCAGGTCGGCGAGGAAGTCCGACGTGCCGTGAGCCAGGGGCACGCTGGTCACCTCGGCGCCAGCGAAGATGCAGCCGAACTGATGAATTGGATACGAGGGCTCTGGCACGAGCGCCGAGTCGCCAGAGCGCAGCAGCACCCACATGAGGTGGGCTATGCCTTCCTTGGCGCCGATCGTGACCAAGGCCTCACGCTCAGGGTCGACCGTCACCTCATAGCGGCGCTCGTACCATCCAGCGAGCGCGTGACGTAGCCTGGTGATGCCGCGCGAGGCCGAGTAGCGGTGGTTGCGGGCGTTCGCGGCAGCCTCAGCGAGCTTATCGACGATGGGCTGCGGGGTCGAGAGATCAGGGTTGCCCATGCCGAGGTCGATGATGTCGTCGCCGGCGCGCCGCGCCTCAACCTTCATCTCATTGACGATGCTGAACACGTAGGGCGGCAGGCGGTCGATGCGGCGTAGCTCCATGATGCGGTTCCTCTCAATTGGCTCCTAGCGGACGATCTTGCTCAGCGAGTTCTCGACCATGCCTTCTCGTTGGCCTCCGCCCACTGTTGGTGAAGAGACTCGGGCGAGCCCGTCCGGTAGGACCCCTGCGAGCAGGGTCAGGAGGCGCGCCCGCGCAGGAGAGTAAGTCAGCCCAGAGTCGGGATTCTGGATGATGGCGGCCGCCTGCACGGTAAGCGCCGCCCGGATCACGGGATGGGCATGCCCGATCGACGTGACCCCCAGCCAGCGGTCAGATCAAGGCACCTCTCACCCTCCTCGTCCCACACATAGACTCCCTCGCCGCGCGCACTCGAGATCGGCGTCTTGACGAAGAACGGGGGCATGCGGCGGTCCTCAATGGCGATCGTCTCTGCTGTTCCCATGTCTCCCTCCGTTCCTGCCGGGTCCACTTGCCGGCGAACCTGTCCTCAGTGCTGTTTGCGGCTTCTGCCACGACGTCTGCGTCCGCATCCGGCGGGTCTCACCGTGGGGCAGTAGGTCAGGCGATGGCGCGTCATCGCCTCGGGCTGCGAGAGGCATCATCGTCATCTGAATAGAGGCCGTCCTGGGACTCGTCCGGGCTATTCAAGACGCACGCGTATCACGATGCCATCATCCTGAGTTCGGCCGAACGCTCACCGTAGGCGGAAAGGGCAGGCAGCTGCCAGGGAAGACGCCTAGCCCCGTCAGGCCGGGAGCCTCGGCGGAGGACTCGAAGAGCCACTGCATGCCGAGGCAGATGCCGAGCACGGGCACGCCCCGCGCGATCCGGCGGGTTATGACCTCTCCCAGACCCGCCCACGCGAGCGCCTCCGTGGCGCGGAAGTTGCCGACGCCCGGGACGATGATGTGGCTCGCGGCCCCGAGTGCTGCCACGCTCGCCGTGACCCGGCACTCGCGGCCGAGGTGTTCGACGGCGGGTGCGACCGAGGTCACGTTGCCGGCGCCGTAGTCGACGATGGCGATCACAAGAGGCCCTTGGTCGTCGGCAGCGTGCCCTCGAGCGCGGGCTCTCGGCGGCAGGCCGCTGCGAGTGCCCGCGCGAAGGCCTTGAACGCGGCCTCGACCCGGTGGTGGTCGGAGCGGCCGGACAGGACGCGCACGTGGACGTTCGCGCGTGCGCCGCGGGCAAAGCCCTCGAAGAAGTCGGTCACGAGACCGCTCTGCAGGTCACCGACTCGTTCTGCGAGGACACCCGTTTCCACGACGCTCGCGCTGCGCCCCCCAGGTCGACCGCTACCATGGCCAGGGCCCCGTCCATCGGTATCAGAGAGCTGCCGGCGCGAGCGATGCCCCGCTTGCTGCCGAGAGCCCGCTCGAAAGCCTCACCCAGGGCGATGCCGACGTCCTCGACGATGTGGTGCTGGTCGACGTCAAGGTCGCCTGCGCGTCAAGTCCGAGGTCGAACCCGCCATGACGGGCAAACAGCTCGAGCACGTGGTCGAGGAAGCGGATCCCCGTCGCCACCATGTAGTGGCCCCGTCCGTCGACGGTGAGGTCGAGGGAGATGCTGGTCTCCGAGGTCTGCCTGTCGATGCACGCCCGCCGGGAGGGCGCGGACCTGCCATCCGGCGCCTCCGTCCGGGATGCCCGAGCGTGCGGCCCATCAGCTGACCACCTTACTGAGCGGGTACTCGACGATGTCCTCAGCCTTCGCGGCCTTGAGACGTGGCATGAGCTCCCAGGCCTGTGCCTCGTCGATCACGCTGTTGATGGCGACCCAAGCGGAGTCGGAGAGCGAGGCCAGGGTCGGCTGGTTCAGCGCCGGCAGGAGCTCGAGGACAGCGGGCAAGTCGGCGCGGCGCACGTTCAGCATCAGCCCCACCCGCCCTTTCGCCGCCAGCGCTCCCTGGAGCATGAGGGCGAGGTCCTCGAGCTTGCGCTGCGTGCGCGCGTCGCTCCAGGCGACGCGATTGGCGACGAGCTGCGTGCTCGACTCGAGCACCGTGTCGACGATGCGGAGGCGGTTGGCCCGTAGTGAGCTCCCCGTTTCGGCGATCTCGACGACGGCGTCGGCGAGCTCCGACGGTTTGATCTCCGTGGCGCCCCAGGAGAACTCGACGCGTGCGTCGATGCCGCGCGCCTCGAAGTAGGTCTGGGTGACGCCGACGAGCTCGGTGGCGACGATGAGTCCTTCGAGGTCCTCGGGGCGGCGGAGGGCGGAATCCTCGGGCACGAGGACCCAGCGCACCGCGCCGCGACTCT
>Ga0068712_1001954_pt1 | contig 25742 bp, 24 predicted proteins | sample MTBAKSrepl1MetaG_FD_62987 | JGI IMG/M metagenome (GOLD analysis project Ga0068712, IMG submission 62987) | Enrichment culture microbial communities from Arthur Kill intertidal strait, New Jersey, USA, that are MTBE-degrading - MTBE-AKS1... | ecosystem: Environmental > Aquatic > Marine >... | reverse complement strand
TCCCTGAACGGCGGCTTGAAATTATGTCTAACGTTCGGAATCGTAATTCAGCACCATGTAATAAAGGCGGTTCAGGAGGCGGTATGCCGAGAAAAAAAAGCGAAGCAATGGCTCCCATTGGTAAGAAAATAAAACAGGCGAGGCTCGAAAAAAAGATATCCCTTGAAAACATCGCCAACGAGACCGGCTACTCCATCGACTACCTGAAGAAAGTCGAGGCAGGAAAAGAAATTCCACCGGTCGGAACACTTTTGACGATTTCCAGGGCACTGAAGGTTGACTCCGCGTTTTTCCTCAGGGATCAGCAATCCAACCTGAAAAAGAGGATTCAGGCCTTTACGAAACGAACCGAAAATTACGCCTATACCACCCTGACGCCCGGTGCGGAAAACAAACATCTCAAGGCATTTCTGGTTACGGTCGAAGCGAAGCAGGACCACAAGGGCGTCGGGTATCAGCACGAGGGAGAAGAATTTGTCTACGTGCTCAAAGGCGACATTGAGATCATGGTCGGCGACCACACCAATCGGCTCGAAAAGGGCGAGTCGCTTCATTTTAACTCCGGCATCCGCCATATGCTGAGAAATATCGGAGATGAAACGGCCGAACTGCTCGTAGTCATTTACGGCCCATAAAGAGACGACCCTATTCCGACGATCCTTTTTGAGGAACCGAAAAATGTTTTTCAAGCTCACCAATGAACAGATGATGATCCAGGCCATGGTCAAGGAGTTTTCCCGTAAAGAGATCGCTCCAGGCGCCCAGGAAAGGGATCGAACCAAGCAATTTCCCGAAGAAATTCTGAAGCAGATGGGGAGGCTGGGTCTCATGGGGATGACGGTTCCGCCCCGTTATAACGGTGAGGGGGCCGACACGGTGAGCTATACTCTCGCCCTGATGGAGATCGCCTATGCCTGCGCCTCCACCGCCGTAGTCATGTCCGTCCACAACTCGATCGTATGTGAAAGCCTTCTTCGGTACGGGACCGCGGCGCAGAAAGAAAAGTTTTTAAAACCTCTCGCCGCCGGAGAAATGATCGGAGCGTTCGCACTCACCGAACCCCATGCAGGATCGGATCCCGTGGCCCAAGCGACAACAGCCGTTAAGGACGGGACCGAATTCGTCCTGAGCGGCACCAAGCGTTTCATCACTTCGGGTAAAAGCTCCGGCCTGTTGATTGTAACCGCAAAAACCGACGAGCAGCAGCGCCACAAGGGGATCAGTGCCTTCCTTGTGGAAAAAGACCGACCGGGGCTGATTATCGGCGAACCCGAGGAAAAAATGGGTCTTTGCGCATCCGACACAACGGACTTAATTTTTGAAAACTGCCGCATTCCGTCCGGCAATATTCTCGGCAAAGAGGGGGACGGCTTTAAAATCGCCATGACGGCGCTGGACGGAGGTCGCATCGGCATCGCGGCGCAATCGGTCGGAGTCGCCCAGGCAGCCCTGGATGCGGCGGTGAAATATGCAAAAAAACGCACCCAGTTCGGTCAGCCGATATCGAAATTTCAGGGCTTGCGCTGGATGATCGCAGACATGGCCACCGAAATAGAGGCGGCCCGCCAGCTGGTCCTTTCCGCGGCGGCCATGAAAGACAGGGGGGAAAATTTTTCGGCTCAGGCCTCCATGGCCAAACTTTTCGCATCGGAAATGGTGAACCGCGTCACGGCCAAAGCCTTGCAAATCCATGGCGGCTATGGATTCATCAAAGACTACCCGGTGGAGAGATATTACCGGGACGCCCGGGTGTTTACGATCTACGAGGGAACATCGGAGATCCAGAGAATCGTCATCTCCAACCATATTCTCAAGGACAAACGGCTGTCATAGGCGAGGGGGAACAGTTTTGAGTTTTGAGTTTTGAACGACCGGCCCGGCTGTTTTTTCGGAGAAAGGTTCACTGTTTGAGCGCCTTAGCGGGCCTTAAGCCATCATCTATCCCGGCATTTGGTGGAGCGAACGCATTGCAACAGGCCGTTACCCGTCAAATAGATATTCCAATGATGGCTTTAGACCCGCTTGGGTGCGAGTTTGAGACTTTCGGAAAAAAAATTGCCGGCCGGTCGTTATAGAATCAATTTTTTCAAAAAACTGAACTAGTACGGCGAGTGTTGTTTTTTGCACCCTGTTGCCTGCTATAGCTGGGGGACAGCCGGTCCGTAACGGATGCTTATGAAAAACGCCGGTCAGTCCTTGAATATTCCGGCCGCAAGTTCGATATCTTCCGGGCAAAACACAAACAGGCATTTCGCATCCGGTGAGGAGACGGATCCGTAAACATAGTTGATGTTTATTCCTTCTTTTCCAAACTTGGATGCCACCTCGGCCAGCGTGCCCGGCCTGTTCTCAAGCTCGATGGCGATCACCGGCATGAGGTCGAAGATGTACTCGTTCCTCGACAGTAGATCGACGGCCCTGTCCGTCTGGCTGACGAGAAGCCGAATCAGAGCGAATTCGGCCGAATCTTTTCGCATGGAGTTATAGCTGGCCACAGAAGCGATGCGCTTGAGGGATTTGCCCCGGGCTTTAAAAAGTCCCTGCACATAATCCGATGCATCCTGGATCGTCAGCGCATCGATATTGATGCCTGCCTCTGAAAAAAGAGATGCCAGTTTCCCAAGTTCGCCCGGCGCATTTTTCAGAAAAAGTGATATTTCCGTTCGTACCATGATCTGCTCCTGATGGATTATTTTGTAAGCGTACCCGAAAACCCGTCCAAAACGGATTCAGATATCTGGTTGAAGCTTTCGCACGCCTCCGTTAAGAAGAATCTGTGCTTCGCTCCGATTCGCCGTATAATTGTTTGATTTTTTCCCTGTCCGGCACACCGTTTTTTAAAAGCGGCAGTTCCTCGACGAACTGGATGGTTTGTGGTTTTTTGTATCGCGCGATCCGGCTTCCCACAAAATCTTTGAGTTCTCCGGCGTCGAGGGTCTGGCCGGGCTTGAGCCGGCAGACCGCTTTGACCGCCTCCTTCCACATGGGATCCGGCACCCCGAAGACGACGGCGCTCTCCACGGCCGGATGCATCAAGAGGACATTTTCCACTTCCACCGGATATACATTTTCACCGCCCGGTTTAATGAGTTCCTTTTCCGCTTTCCGACCTGCATACCAAAGGTATCCGTCTGCATCGAACCGGCCGAGATCACCGCTGTGGTGCCACCCATGTCGGAATGTTCTTGCGTTTTCTTCCGGCAGGTTCCAGTAGCCCTTGAAAATCAGAGGCCCTTTGACCGTTATTTCACCGATCTCTCCGGTTGGAACCAGGCGGTCATTTTCGTCTGCAATTCTCACGTCAGCAAGCAGCACGCCCTTACCGGCTGCCCCCGGCCTGTCGGTATATCGGCCGATTGTGGCAAGACCGGAGGTTTCCGTCTGCCCATAGAGACAGTAGAAGTCGCCGCCGGTTGCCTGCTGATATCTTTCAATGGTTTCGGACGTGTCCAGCCCGGCTACTGTCCGGAGGCATCCAATGTTGCCGCCGCTTTTTTCACAGGCATCGAGAATGGCGGAAAGAATCGGGGAAAACTCAAACAGAATCGACACCCTTTTTTCCTTGATCAAGACCACTGCTTTTTCAGGATCGAATTTACTCATGTTGACGTTCAGAGCGCCTGCATGAAATGCGCTGGTAGCCATAAAGAACCCGCCCACGTGGAAAAGAGGCAGCAGGTTCAGGTGAACGTCTTCCGGCGACATTCGAAGGTGGTAGTTAAAATGAACATTTGCGCACATCAGGTTCGTATGGCTGAGCAGTGCGCCTCTCGGCCTTCCGGCTACCGCAGCCGTGTGAATGATCACGAAACCGTCGTCGCCGGCCACATCCATCCGGCCGGTATTCAATTCACCGCCGTACGCCATCAGGTCATCAAAGGCCGCGAAGGCGCCGCTTCCCTCTGCGAGGCTGAAAAGGCGTTTGACAGAGGGCAGGTCATTTTTCAGCTCCGTGACAAGGTCGTGATACTCGGGATCCGCAAAAACGATTTTCGGGCTGCAGTCACTGAGGTTGAATTTCGCCTCGTCTGCAGAAAGACGCCAGTTGATAGGCAACATCACCGCCCCGAGCGCTGCTGCGGCACCGTAAAGTACAAAGTAAGCCAGGCTGTTTTTTCCAAAAACGCCGACCCTGTCACCCTTCTGCAAGCCGGCCTCGCTCAGGCTGAACGCCAGGCGGTCCACCATTTCCTTATAGCCCTTGAAGGTCCATGTCCGGTTCTCTTCCGCTTCGAACCAGGCGCAGCGGTCCCCGAAGCATGCGGCGTTGCGACGAATGATGTCATAAAACGTGAAGTCAAAAAGTCCCATAAACAATCCCTGAAAAAAAATTTGTTTTTTTTATTGAATGACGGAAACCCCATGGCCTTTCTGGCAACGACTCGGGTCACAGGGTCTCCAGTACTGTTGCGGCATCCAAGGTGCACCGCACGCAAACCGTCTCGGGTCTGTTAAGGAAATGTTGCGCTGAAAGAGACTGATTTAACCAGACCGTCTGCCTTGAAAACCGCCGATCCCTGATTCACATGAACGGGAAATGAAAAATCCTGTATGCCGATCCAGTATTTTTCAAGCGCATCCCAGAAAGACAATCCCTTTGCCTGGAGTTTAAATCCGCTGGTCACCAGCATGCTCAACTGGGCGGATCGCGCATCGAAAATCGACATGGCACGGAACTGATTTTTTTGACCGGCCGGGATCCATATCAAATCGGTTGCGATCACCGTATCCAGATCAAACTCCTCGAAACCGACGGTGAATCGAAATTCGTGCATCAACACCGGATAGGGATTTGGATTTTCGATTTCAAAAATAAAAGCCAGGGCAAGGGGCGCACCGTAATTGCCGGCTGTACCCTTGGTCGGTTCGACTTTGTCCGAGAAAAACCACCATCCCCAGTATTTTTGAACCTCAACATGGTTAAGCGTAACTATCGGCGCCTGAAAATTCTGCGCGGTAGGCTTCGGCGCCATGCCGGCACAGCCCATCAGGAAAACCACGACTGCCATCGCACAGAACAACTTGACCAGATTCGATTTTTTGCACATGTTTCCCCCTTTCCCTACGTTCAGGGTTAAGTGAGCCATCTCTTTCTTCGCTTATAATGCTTGACATCCCGAAAGCTTTTCCTCCCCCCAAGATCGGTCATTCCAAGATAGAAGTCCTTGATGTCGGGATTTTTCATCAATTTTTCCGAGCTGTCGTCCATCACGATTCTTCCATTTTCCATCACATAGGCATGAGGCGCCACGGTAAGTGCGAGTTTGGCGTTCTGTTCGACCAGAAGGATGGATATTTTTTCCTGCTGGTTCAGCTTTGTGATGATGTTGAAAATTTCATGGATAAGCAGGGGGGCAAGCCCCATGGAAGGTTCGTCCAGAAGAATCAGCTTGGGCTGTGTCATCAGAGCGCGTCCCACAACGGTCATCTGCTGCTCCCCGCCGCTTATCAATCCTGCAATTTCGTTTCTTTTTTGCTTCAAACGCGGAAAGTAGTGGTAGACCATCGCGAGCCCCTCCTTGACGGGGCGGCCTCGCATGTGTGCGCCGACCTTCAGATTCTGTTCGACGGTGAGGTGCTCGAACACCCTTCGCCCTTCGATGACCTGGACGATTCCCAGTTCTGCAATTTTCTCCGGGACAAGCCGGTCAATGCGGCGACCCATAAATTCGATGGATCCGTCGGTGACTTCGCCGTCCTCGTGTTTCAACAGGCCGGAAATGGCTTTCAAGGTGGTGCTTTTCCCGGCGCCGTTGGCTCCCAAAAGAGCAACAATCCCGCTTTTCGGCACTTCAATGGAAACCCCTTTGATAACGAGAATAACCTCGTGGTACTTGACTTCGATATTGTTGATTCTCAGGATCTTGTTTTCGTCAGGCAAAGCGAGAGGCCCTCCCAATTGCTAAACTCGATCGTTTCCTACCACCCGATCCATTCATTGGCCCATTTTCCCGGCCATCTGCTTTTCAGGTCCACTGTCTTGAACAGCACGATCTTTCCGTCTTTGACCTGATAGATCGGGACTTTTCCGGCTACCCGGTGGTCGGTTTCGGTGTAAGTCAGCAGCGGAACGTTCAGGCCGACATCAACCCCCCGGAATGTTTCGAAACCCTTTTTCAAGATCCCTTCCCCGTTGAGCGCCCCGGCCTTGTCCGCCCGTTTCATCGCTTCGGCCAACGCCAACACATTGGCCCAGGCCTGTGTGGTTCTTACCAGCCGCTTCTCTTTTGGAACACCGGGGTTGTATTTTTGACCGAATTCGACGACCTTGTCCATCATCGGCACGTTTTCACCGTAGAAGGCGCATACACTGGCCCCAAGGACCCTTTCCACGGCCTTGCCGCCTAATTTCGGCAGGTTTTCATCCATTGCCCAGTTGTTCACGATGTGGTCGGCGCCCAGTCCCAGCGAATAGGCATCCCGCACCGTTGCGGAAACGCTCATGGTCGTGTTGCCATGCCATACCAGGTCCGGTTTAAAGTCTTTCATGGCCAGCACCTGACTCTTGGTGTCTATGGCGAACAGGGACACATCCTGATCCGAGCCGATCTCGAAACCCAAAATGGCGGCCTGATCTTTAACGGCCTTGATCGGCGCGCTGGAATAGGGCGAGGCGAACATGTAGGAGCACTGAAAACGGGGCTTGCGTTTCCCTTTGTCCGGATGCTTCGACCAGACCTCGTCGAACCATGCGGTGATTGCGGCACGGGCGTTGGTCGAATAATCCGTAGCAGCGAAAAGGTTGTAAGGCGTTTTCTTGGGATCGGTCAGATGACCCGAATAGGAGGCTGAAACATAAGGCATCTTGTCTTTTGTCACTGTCGGGGACAGGGCTTCGGTGTCCCCCGTGCCCCAGCCCAGAACGGCGACACAGCCGAGCCGGGCGAAAAGCTTGTATTTGGTCAGCGCTTCGGGCACGCGATACCCGTAATCGAACTGATACAGCTTGATCTTTTTGCCGTTAATGCCTCCTGTGTCGTTGATGTAATTCACCGCCTCCCCAATACCCAGGGCGTAGTCCTTGCCGACATCAGAAGTGGCTCCGGTCATGTCGTTTAAGGCGCCCACATTGATTTCCGCACCTTGAACAACGGGCGAAAGCCCCATGATGAAGCCTGCCGCAAGGAAAAAGACGATCCATTTAAAGAATAAATTTCTTTTTTCCATAAGTTTTCCCCTTTCATTGGCAACAAACCGATTGTTGGTTACTCAAAGATCCGTTTACCTATCACCCCCTTTTATCTGCAATTTAAAAAATCGCGCCTATTTTCTGAAAACAATGCTGCGGGTTGATATGAAAATACCCCTTTTCATCCTCTGTTCCGTTCGTCATCTGAAGCAGGGGTCAGTAAGAAAAAGGCCAGAGGTTGAAGTAGTTTTTTATCTGCCACCATCGGTAGGCAATGCCGTTGGGTTCAAAAATCATAAAGATACATATAGCCAGGCCGAAAGCGGCCTCCTTGAGAAACAGAAAGTTTTCAAAAAGTTTGATGCCCCAGCCGGTGTCGGTAAACGGCATGATCGCGAATTGCAGCAGTTCCATGACCACGACCATGAAAACCGACCCGAAAACAGTCCCGTGTATGGAGCCGACACCGCCGATAAGGATCACGCCGACCAGCCATAAGGACCAGAACCAGGGGAAATGTTCCGGGCTGATCGCCGCCAAATTGCTGATCCAGAAAGCCCCTGCAACTCCACCGATAAACCCGGCCACAAAAAAAGCCATCAGCTTATAGGTCAAAATATTGATGCCCATCACTTCTGCGGAGATGTCGTTGTCCCGAATCGCCACCCATGCCCTTCCGACCCGGGTGCGAAGAAGATTGGCGAGAGCGGCAATAAGAAGGATGACCAGCACAAGCATCATGTAATAGACCTTCAGGTCGTTGTCGATGACCCATGGGCCGACGCGGATGGTGCCTGGAGGCAGGGAAAAAGCCTGGCCGCGTCCTCCTATCTGGGAAATATATTGAGTGATGATAAAATCGACGGTGATGAACTGGGCGGCCATGGTTGTTAGAATGAGATAAAATCCCTTTACTCTGACCGAAGGGAGCCCGAAAAAAACGCTCCACAGTCCCGCCGTTATCGCCGCCATGACGATGCTCAGCGGGTAGGCCAGTCCCAGATCGATCAGAAACCCGGGCCATGGAAATTCCAAAATGAGCAGGGTGCTGCAATACGCGCCTACGGCGATAAAAGCGGCATGGCCGAGGGTGACCTGGCCGCAAAAACCGATGAGCAGCTGAACCCCCAGCGCACCCAGGAGCGTATATCCGATCTGATTGCAGACACTGAGCCAGTATGAATCGGCTATAAGCGGAATGCCGATGAAAAGCGCCGCCGCCAGAAGGATCATCTTAAATTTGATGAATCTGGTCTGCCACCAGGCATGATCCTTCACGTAGTTTTGATGATAGGTCCCGCAGGGCAAAAAGGTTGTCGACATATCAGTCTCCGTTTGCGTCTATCGATAGCGCTTTGCGCTCTACACCCGTTCGATCCGCTCCCATCCCCAAAGTCCATAAGGCTTGAAAATGAGAAACACCACCATAAATACAAAAGGAAATACCTCTTTGACACCGCCCGGGAAATATTTGTCCAGATAAGCGCCGCATAGATTTTGCAGAATGCCGATGATGATTCCGCCGGCGATGGCGCCGGGAATGGAATTGAGACCTCCGAGCACCACCGCAGGCAGAACCAGAAGGCCCAGGTAGCCCACGGAGATATTGAGCCCGTTGATATTGCCGAGCAGGGTTCCACCGACACCCGCAGCCATGAATGCAATCGCCCAGGCTGTTGCGTACACGAAACGGGCACTCACTCCGAGGGACAGGGCGGCCATCTCGTCGTCCGCCGTCGCCTGCATGGCGAGACCCCAGCGGGTATATTTGAAAAAACACACGAAAACGACCAGCAGGATGATAGCCGCGATAAAGCTCCACAAATAGACCTGGCCGATTACCAGAGGGCCCACCTGCAACGGTTCCAGCGGGAAAATCGGCGGAGAAAAAACCCGGGTATCAGTGCCCCAGACCAGTTCCACAAGCCCTTTAAAGAAAAAGGAAAGGCCCACCGTGACCATGATCACCGTGAGAACCGATTCTCCGATGAGTTTATCCAGAAACAGACGTTCGGTGAGAATCCCCAGGATAAATCCGATGACCAGTGAAATAAGAAGGGATAGCAGAAACGGAACCCCCATAGAGTAAAAGGTAAGAGAGACATAGGCGCCGATAAGCGTCATTTCCCCCATGGCCAGATTCAGCACGCCCGAACATTTGTAAATGAGCACCCAGCCCAGTGCGATAAGCGCATAAATGCCGCCAACCATCACGCCTGTCGTGATCGTCATCAACAGCAGATCCATGGAAGCTTCTTTCTTATTTTTATAAAAATAGCGGCCTGGTTATCGTATCGGCTCAATGATGAGATTTTTAACCACATGGCCCATGAACGTCAGCCTGACCTGAATTGTCTGAATAGTAACACCCGCATTAGGAGCCGTTTCAAAACCTCGTCTGAGGATAGATGGCCCGCCGCAGCGGATTGCAGGTTTCCTCAAAATGCTCACAGCCTACCGGGTATGCTCCGTTTTTTCGTCAACCTGCGCCTTGCCCTCCAACCGGATCCAGTGTTTTGAAACAGCTTCTAAGAATCCTCAATGGTTCGAATATACAGATCCGTTTTGATTTGGGATTCGCGGCCGTCTTCATACCGGATCGTGGTGTCGATGTGCACGTACTCCTTATCACTGTATAACGCATTTACGATTTCTTCGTATCTTTTGGTTACAAACGTGCGCCGCAGCTTGCGTGTTCTTGTCAGTTCGTCGTCGTCCGGATCGAACTCCTTGTAGAGGTTTAAAAATCTGTGCACCCTGGCGGCTTCGGGAAGGTCACGGTTTGCCTGGCGGATCTGTTTTTCCACAAGATTGTATATTTCCTGTTTCTGGGAAAGCTCCGTGTAACTGGTGTAGGTAATCTTTTTTTCGTCGGCCCATTTGCCTGCCACCGAATAATCGATACAGACGACCGCGACGACGTACTCCCGCCCGTCTCCTATCACCCAGGAATCCTTCAGATACGGGCTGAACTTGAGACGTGTTTCAAGGTACTGCGGGGAAAAAAGCCGGCCATCCCGCAACGTCATGACGTCCTTTGAACGGTCGAATACGACGAGATGGCCGTCTTCGTCGATAAAGCCTTTGTCGTCGGAATGAAGCCAGCCGTCTTTCAGCGCTTTCTCGGTAGCTTCAGGATTTTTGTAATAGCCCAGAAATACGGAAGGACTTCTTGTCAGGATTTCACCGTCTTCGGCGATCTTCACTTCTGTTTCAGTTATCGGGATGCCGACTGTATCGAATTTGATGTCACCATTCCGATGAACGAAAGAAATGCCCGCAATCTCTGTCTGCCCGTATATTTGTTTGAGATTGACACCGATGGAGTGGAAAAAGCGGAAATGGTCCGGCCCCATGGCAGCACCGCCGGTATACGCGTTACGAACCCTGGAAAGGCCGAGATGGTCTTTCAACTTTTTCTGTACTATAATGAAAGCCAGCCATTCCATCAACGTCCAGTACCAGGGAACCGGTTTCTTGTTGAATTTCAAATCCGCCGCGTGATAGCCGATTTTTGTGGATAACTCATAGCAGTTGCGCTTGATCCAGGAGGCATCCAGATATTTTACCTGCACGGTTCGGGTCATCTGCTCATACATCCTTGGAGGAGCGAACATGACATGCGGTCCGATCTCTCGAATGTTTTCATGGGCGGTGGCGGGGTCTTCGGGGAAATTTATCGTGTAGCCGATCTGCAGGCCGCATGAAATCGACATCATCTGTTCACCTATCCAGGCAAAAGGCAGGTACGATACATAATCGTCGGTTTCAAGACACGGATCCACCGTCATGAGGTTCTTTCCCATGGACAGCATGTTGTAATGCGACAGCAGCGCTCCCTTGGGCAATGATGTGGTGCCCGACGTATAGAACAAAAGGGCGACCTCATCCCCGTGGCCCTTGGCGATCAACTCCTCGAATAAACCCGGTTTTTCCCGGTCCAATTCTTTGCCCAAACGCTGGACCTCTTTAAAGCTGATCAGATAGTCCTGATCATAGTTTCGCATTCCCTTGGGATCATCCCAGATAATCTTTTCCAATTTCGGGCACTCGTGAAATACGGACAGGGCCTTGTCCACCTCTTCCTGGCCTTCACCGACCAAAAACCTGGAATCCGAATGATCGATGATATACCGGACTTCATCGATGAGGCAGTCCTGAAACAGCCACACGCCGACGCCTCTGGCACAAAGCGTCGCCATCTCGGACCAAAGCCCTTCGGGCCGGTTATCGCCGATCATGGCGACCTTGTCTCCCTCCCGGAGTCCGAGACGGATCAAACCCAGTGCAAAGTATTTCACGTTTTCCAGATAATGCTGCCAGGTGATGGGTCGCCAGATGCCGAATTCCTTTTCCCGCATGGCTACCCGGTCCTTGCCGAACTTTTTCGCCTGGCTGAAAAAAAGCTTTGGAATCGTCAGGTCTTTTGTAATCCGCGGGCCGGCTGGCTGCGTTTTATCTTCTGGTTGCATATAAGTCCTCTTGGCCAAGGTACGCATTGATGACTTCCGGATTGTTCTGAACTTCCCGGGGTGTGCCGTCAATAATCATGTTGCCAAAATTAAGCACGAAAACCCGGTCCGAAAGGTCCATCACGACACCCATGTCGTGCTCTACAAGAAGGCACGTCACCTGCCAGCGCTTTTCTTCATTGACATCCAGTATAAACCGCGCCATGTCTTCGACTTCCTCGAGATTCAATCCTGCAAGCGGCTCGTCCAGTATCAGCAAATCGGGTTCCAGGGCAAGTGCACGGCCCAGTTCCACGCGTTTTTGCAGTCCGTAAGGGAGCATTCCCACCGGCTTGTGGCGAATATGCTCGATCTCGAGCAAATCGATGATCTCTTGCTCGATGAACGCCCGATGCTCGATTTCTTCCCGTGCGGTCTTTCCCTTGTATATGGCCCCGTTTAGAATTCCGGACTTGAAATGAATATGCCGTCCGAGCCGGATGTTGTCCAGCACGGTCATGCCGCCGAACACCTCGACTTTTTGAAAGGTACGGGATATGCCCATCCTGGCCCGCCCATAAGGACGCAGACGATTGATCCTTCGCCCTTTGAAGAAAATATCTCCCCTCTGGGGATGGTACAATCCGTTGACACAGTTCATCATGACGGTCTTACCTGCACCGTTCGGTCCGATGACGGAGTGGATCTCTCCTTTCCGAACCTTCAGGCTCACACCGTTTAGTGCCTTCACTTTGCCGAAACTCATATGAATATCAGTCAGTTCAAGGAGGGTATCTCCGTCTCCGTTCCGTTTTGTTTCAGCCAATGCGCAAGCCCCCTTCGATAAGCAAATGCTGTCTTCGACTGCCTAAAAAACCGCGGCGATCTTATCCGCCTATCGTCCGACGTGTGTCCTGCAGGTCGCCGGCAAATTGAGCGGCAGATAATCTGCATTGCATGTATGCCAGAGCCCAAAGTCATGGTCAAGAATATAGTTACTATAGGATCACAACACGCTTGACCGCCTTGACGATTTCTTTCGGATCATCGATTACCTGCAGTATATCGAGATCTTCGGGTGATATCATACGGCCGGCCGCAAGATGCGATTTGATCCACTGCAAAAGATCGTTCCAGTAATCGGAACCGACAAGAATGACAGGCAGCGGTTTTATGCGATGGGTTTGAATCAATGTCACGGCTTCAAACAGTTCGTCGAGCGTGCCGAAACCGCCCGGCATGATGATGTAGGCGGTGGCATACTTGATGAACATAAACTTTCGCACAAAGAAATATTTGAATTCGATTTTCACATTCGAATAGTTGTTCGGTTTCTGCTCCATAGGCAACAGGATATTCATGCCGATCGAGATTCCGCCCGCCTCCGCAGCGCCTTTGTTGGCCGCCTCCATGACCCCTCCGCCTCCGCCTGTGATAACGGCGAAATTGTTCCTTGCAAACAAAGCGGCGATTTCTTCTGTCTTCCGGTAGATCGTGTCATCCGGTTTAACCCTTGCAGAGCCGAAAATGCTCACGGCCGGCCCGATATTATGGAGCAAGTCGACACCGTCGACAAACTCCCCCAAAATCCTGAAAAGGCGCCAGGATTCTTCCATTTTAAACTCGTCTATCAAAAACTGTCTTTCCATGTCGACCTTTTCCTGAAAAAAGAGCCTTTCGGCCGTTTTTCCGTTTTAGGTTTTGAATTCTTCACTATTACCCTGAATTATTTATATATTCTACCAACAAATCGATACCTTGTCAATCTATTTATATTGACATCAATGCTCTATATTGATATTATATTCTATTTAGTCTGATAGATTGGAACTTCTTGGAAATTCCAAAATTTTTATTAATTTGGTTGCTCCGATTGCGCCTGTTTTCCGAAAAAATAAAATCTGTTGTAAAAATTGACAAAGTTGATATCCAGGCTTCCATTTTCCCATGCATGCGGAAGTCCTAAAATTGTTTGAAACGATTCGGCGTCTATTTTGCAAGATAATAACCGATGGCCAGTATCAAAAAGAAACTTTCAAAAACACTGATAGTCGTCAACGAACTGGGGCTTCATGCGAGAACCGCCGCAAGGATTTCAACCCTGGCAAGGCCTGCGGTTTCGAGAGTCTGGATCACGAAAAACGGCAGATCGGTCGATGCGTCCGGAATTCTGGATATTTTAACACTTGAATGTGCGAAAGGAGCGGAAATAACCATATCCGTTGAAAATCCACAGGACAGCGAAATCCTGAACGCCATTGCGGAACTGATCGAAAAAGGATTCGAGGAATAAGCAACCATGTCGGATTCAGAAGCACAGGAGATTATCCTGAAAGGAATAGGCGGTTCTCCGGGTATTTGCATCGGCAAAGCCTATCTCGTAGACAGGGAAGGCGTGGATGTTGTCGGGAAATACGACATCAACGGCAATCAACTGGAGCATGAAATAAAACGGTTCAAAGCAGCCGTTAAAAAAGCAAAAAACGAACTCCTGTCAATCATCGAGGAGACGCCGGACGATCTGCGTCAGCACACCAAAATTCTCGAAATTCATGTTCTTCTGCTCGAAGACAAACTCCTGTACGACCAAGCCATCGAAACGATTCGAAGCGAACGGGTAAACGCCGAATGGGCGCTTAAAAAAGTGGTATCTAATATAAGGCCCGTGTTTGAAAACATGTCGGACCCTTACTTACGGGAACGGGCAGCCGACATTCTGCATGTATCCGATCGTATTATGCGAAATCTGGTCGGCGCAAAACCGGTGAACATCAAAAGCATAGACAAGCGGGTGGTCCTGGTCGCCCATGACCTGTCTCCTTCTGAAACAAGCCAGATCCAGCTGGAATGGATCAAGGGCTTTGTCACCGACAGGGGGGGCAGGGCATCCCATACCAGCATCATTGCCCGAACCCTCGGCATCCCCTCGGTATTGGGGCTCGACAGCGCCAGCCGGATCATCAAAAATGACGACATCATCGTGGTGGACGGCAGTGAAGGCACTGTCGTCGTAAACCCGTCGGATCAGATGATTCTTGAATACACCGAGCGCAAGGCCATGTATGAGGCATACAAGGCCTCCTTCATCCGATCGAGCCATCTTCCCGCAGTGACAACCGACGGGATCCGTATCCAGGTGATGGGAAATATCGAACTTCCGGAAGAGGTGGTTTCCGTCATCGACAACGGCGGGGAGGGAATCGGTCTTTACAGGACGGAATTTCAGTATCTGAGCCGCTCGGTCTTTCCTGATGAGAATGAGCTTTTCGATAGCTATCAGGACGTAGTCGAGGTTATGGCTGACAGACCGGTAACGATCAGAACCCTCGATATCAACGGAGACAAGGCCATGGCCGGTTCCGTTTATTATGAGGAGCCAAATCCCGCCCTCGGGCTTCGCGCCATACGCTATTGTTTAAAAAAAAGGGATGTCTTTCTAACCCAGCTCCGCGCTATTCTGAGAGCGGCGGCCTATGGAAACGTCAGGATTCTTATCCCTATGATATCCAATTGCGAAGAAATCCTGGCGACCAAAGAGGTGCTGGATGATGCCGCCGAGTCGCTGGAAAAAGAGGGGGTGGACTTTAACCGGAACATTGAACTCGGAATCATGATAGAAGTGCCTTCCGCGGTCATCATGGCGGATGTGATGGCACAGAAAGTCGATTTTTTCAGCATTGGAACCAATGATCTGATCCAGTATTCACTGGCGATCGACAGGGGAAACAAGGAGGTGGCCCACCTGTACAATCCCCTGAATCCGGCGATCATTCGGATGATCAAACAGGTCTCGGATGCGGCCAGATCTGAAAACATCAAGGTCTTCATGTGTGGCGAGATGGCCGGAGACCCGATTCACCTACCGATTCTGCTGGGACTGGGCATAGACGAGCTGAGTATGAACCCCCAGGCCATACCGGTCGTCAAACAAATGATCCGCCGCCTCAATTTCAACGATACGCAAGTATTCGTTAAAGAAGTGCTGAAGCAAAGATCGGCAGGAGACATTCTGAATATGCTGAAGGAGGCCTACGGCGGGATTTTGACCGACGAGCCCGATGGTTCTTTGAAGAGAGTGCAGGGGAAAGCCGGGAGGTAAGGATCGTTGACGTCGGAGCATTTTAAAACGGTCACCGAGAATCGAAAAGCCAGACACGACTACTTTATTGAAGAGGAGTATGAGACGGGTATGGTGCTTAGCGGGACCGAAGTCAAATCTCTGCGGCTCGGCAGGGCCAATCTAAAGGACGCGTATGCCAGAATCAAAAACGGCGAGGTGTTTGTATACCAGATGCATATCGCACCCTATCCATTTGCTTACTACGGAAATCACGATCCTCTCAGACCCCGCAAATTGCTTCTTCACAGGCATGAGATGAAACGATTATACGGGAAAGTCAATGAAAAAGGGTATACACTCGTTCCGACCAGGGTCTATTTTAAAAAAGGCAAGGCCAAATTGACCCTTGCTCTGGCCAAGGGCAAGCACCAGTATGACAAGCGGGAAGCCATAAAGCGCCGGGATGAAAAGCGGGAGATGGATCGGTTCAAAAAAGGTGACGGGTAGAGAATCGCCGGGCTTGACATCGTCGACATATTCTAATATATATAGAATATACTATTTATGTAAAACACATGCGAAGATTCTTTGGTTTGAATCTGTGAATATAACCGCGCATGCGTGACGAACGGCTTAAGGCCGGGCTCTTTCACAATATGGGGGCGAAACGGGTTCGACGGGAATAATGAAATGCAGGTCGCATACCGAGCTCCGCCGGCTCGTAAAAAGGGCGGTATTAAATATAATCGCAGACGATTATAACTACGCTTTGGCCGCTTAGGCCAACGTCCTTCCGGGTTCCTCCTGCAGATCCGGAAAGGGCGTCGACTAGCAGGATAGCCGACCTTGACAACCTGCGCCACGGCCGGTGAAATGCAGCAGGTTAGTCTGCCAAGCATCCTGCCTGGAGGAGACTTGAGCAGGCGAAAACCAAAATCCGGGATATGTATGTAGAAGCCTGTGTGGAATATTTTCGGACGCGGGTTCGACTCCCGCCGCCTCCACCATTTACAAAAGACAAGCCCGTCCACTAACCGCGCCCGGTTGCTGGACGGGTTTTCTTTTTTTTAGAATTATCAGTGACTTACGTCGCTTTTTGAGCTTCTGGCCTTTCGACCCGATCACTCCCGTTTCGGGAAGTCCGTCATACCCCGCTTCTCTTTCGGCTGAAAGTTCTCCAGACCTCGTCCGGTTCCCTGCATCTTTTCCTGCAACCGCTGATCGGCGATCTCGCCTGCCTGTGCGTGCCGCACGCAGACAGGTCGGCAAACTGGTTGATACTCTTCATGATTCCGTCAAACAGGTCGTTGATGTCCATGCTCGGTCGCTCCTCGCGTTGTGAATTCTGATTGCCTGCCTGCGCCGCAACGCGGCAAGCAGGCCGGAGAGACGGAGAAAGTGTCGGGCTGAGGCTGAGTTTTTTTCGTGCTGGCCTTCATGGGGCTTACCTACCGGGTGGCAGCGGGAGGTGTCGGTACAGGCCATAAAAAATCTTGGCCGCACCTCTCACCGATCAAACGGCCAAGCTTGCTTTTGACCTGTGGCGTCGATTGAGCTCGAATAAATTCGGCTAAAATCGGCAAAGATCGTTTGACTTCGCACGAATAGCCTTTGTATATTAAGGAAGTTATTAACCGGGGGGAGGTGCGTCCATTCTCTCCTGTTTCGCCTCTGGCGGGGGGTAACTTGCAACAAAATCGAGACAAAACTTGTGACACGCTCACGACAAGGCTTGCGACACGAACATCCCTCCAGCCTTACCGACCCCAAGTATCGACCAAGTAACCGATCATGTAAATCCCCTGAAAGAGCTTTTATGACGTATCTCGCATTCCATAGCTATATCGGCATTGACTACTCCGGAGCGGAAACGCCGGATTCCAGCCTGAAGGGGCTTCGGGTTTACGAGGCCGACCGCAAATCTTTGCCGGTGGAGGTGACACCGCCGCCCAGCCCGCGCAAGTACTGGACCCGGCGCGGCCTGGCAGAATGGCTGGCAGTGCGGTTATCCGAGGATGTGCCGACCATCGTTGGCATCGACCATGGTTTTTCCTTCCCCTTGCGTTATTTCGAGGTTCATTGGCTGGAGCCGGACTGGCCGACCTTCCTCGATGATTTTCAGAAGTACTGGCCGACCGACGCCGAACACACCTACGTCGATTTCGTTCGTCACGGTTCACGGGGTGAAGGCGAGGCCCGTTCCGGCAGCGCCCGTTGGCGTCGCATCACCGAAGAACGGGCCGGGGCCAAGTCGGTCTTTCATTTCGACGTGCCCGGCTCGGTGGCCAAATCCACCCATGCCGGGCTGCCCTGGCTGCGCTATTTGCGCAATCAGCTTGGGGAGCGGGTCCACTTCTGGCCCTTCGACGGCTGGGAGCTTCCTGCGGGCAAATCCGCATTGGTGGAGGTCTATCCGTCGCTGTGGAGTAAGAGCTATCCACGGGAAGGCCGCACGCTCGACCAGCACGACGCTTATGTCACCGCCGCCTGGCTGCGACAGGTGGATACGGATGGCAGCCTCGGGACATTCCTTACGCCCTCGATGCTGCCCGGCGAATACCACGTCGCCCGGGTCGAGGGCTGGATATTGGGGGTGATGTGAACGAGAACAGAAACAGAGGCGCAGAGGATTTTCGCGTCTGGATGCCGGATTTCGACGACTGACCGGAGAGTTGGATGGGCATTGAGGAAGATCTCGCCTACGGCCGGAAGCTGTTGCCCTATTTTTCCGGTTTTCTGCAGGCTCTCCATGCCGAGGGGATGTCCAGAAAGACCTTCGCGCAATATCGTAACAATCTATGGCTGCTTGGCGGGACATTTGTTCGCGAGGTTTCCTTGTACGAAGAATATCAGGACGACCCACTGGAAAAATTGATCGAATCGGTGGCTGATGATGGCATTCTTCCGGATCATTATGACCAGATGACTCAGGCCGAATTAAGAGCCTTCGAGCGCATGTGCCGCAGGTTCGAAAAATATCTTGGGGAATCGAAATGAAAACAGAAACTTTATGACACTTGCTTTTATTGCCGTGGTATTTGGACTCGCACTGCTGGTCTGGAGCGCCGACCGTTTTGTAGAGGGCTCCGCTTCCACCGCTCGGCATTTCGGCATGCCGCCCCTGTTGATCGGGATGGTGATTGTCGGGTTCGGCACCTCCGCGCCGGAGATGGTGGTTTCGGCGCTGGCCGCATCGCAGGGGAACCCGGGGATCGCACTTGGTAACGCCTACGGCTCCAACATCACCAACATCGCCCTGATCCTGGGCGTGACGGCGTTGATTAGCCCCATAGCGGTCCATTCGCAGGTCTTGCGCAAAGAGCTTCCTATCCTCACGGTTATAACCGCCTTGGCCGGATGGCAGCTCTGGGATTGTGAAATCACCCGGTTCGATGCCGTGGCGTTGCTCATCGTGTTTACCGGATTGATGGCCTGGACCATCTGGCAGGGTCTGCAGAAAAAAGTGGATGCGCTGGGAAGTGAGATGGAACAGGAATTGGACATTCAAGCCATGCCCGTCCGCCGGGCGATCTTCTGGCTGGTGGTCGGGCTGGCGTTGTTGATTGCCAGTTCCCGCCTCCTGGTCTGGGGCGCGGTGGAGATTGCTCATGGCTTCGGGGTCAGCGACCTGATCATCGGCCTGACCATCGTCGCGGTCGGCACCTCGCTGCCGGAACTGGCCTCGTCGGTTATCGCGGCACGCAAGGGGGAGCACGATATCGCTCTCGGCAACATCCTGGGCTCCAATCTGTTCAACACCCTGGCCGTGGTGGGCATCGCCGGTGCGATTCATCCGCTGGCCGTGGAACCGGAGGTATTCAACCGCGATATACTGGTTATGGCCGTGCTCACCGTGTCACTTTTCGTCATCGGCTACGGATTCCGGGGACCGGGGCGCATCAACCGCATTGAGGGTGCGGTGCTGCTGGTGTGCTATGTGGGTTACACGGCTTACTTGATCAGCACTGTATTCGGATAGGGCGGACAGAGATTCAAGTTGAAGCGCGCCGTCCGCGCAGGTCCCTGAGCACATCGGCGGCGGGCCGAACCTTGCCATCCCGGATCTGTTGCTCCCCGCGTTCCAGTATTTTCAATAGTACGAAAGTATCCCTTGCAGGATCGCCGTTTCCACGGTTTGGAGTCACGTTCTCATCTCAAGGTTGCCTTGCTGGTTTCCATTCCCGACCAGTATTCCGTGCAGCCAGACGAATCGACACCATCGGAAAACGCATTGACAACATCCTTGACGCCGGATACAGCCAACCGCCAAGAACCCCAATGGCCATGGCGAGGAATATCCAGAGAGTCAGGTATCGGTCGAGAAAAGACAGTTTTTTGCTTAATCCATGCTCCATGACAGGCTCCCGTAATTATTCGCCTATTTCCTTGCGGAGGTATGCTCCGATTTGTTGGTGTATTTCGTCTCTCACCCGGCGATACACTTCCATCACCTGTTCTTCGCTGCCGGTTGCCCGGGGCGGGTCATCGAACCCCAGATGAATCCTTTTCACCCCACCGAAAAAGAGAGGGCACTTCTCGTTGGCATCGCCACACAGGGTGATAACAAAATCAAAGGATTGACCTTCATACTTGCTGATGTGATCCGAGGCGTTTTGGGAAATATCAATTCCCAGTTCTGTCATGACTTGGACAGCTTTTGGATTCAGCCCCTTCGGCTCTGTACCGGCGGAGAATGCCTCCATCTGGCCGTTGAAATCATGATTGATGAGCCCCTCGGCCATTTGGCTTCGGCATGAGTTGCCCGTGCATAGAAATAAGATCCGCTTCTTCATATTTTCCTTTTCAATCCCCCTATACCGGGATGAGGTGACGGGGTCCGACAATTGATTAACCGCATGAGTTAGAGGCCTTCTTGTTTACATAATCGCGAAGTAACTCCTAATCTCGGCAGCCTGTTTCCATTTTGGATAGCACAAGAGGAAGTCCCTGGATGAGTTGTTCCAGCTCACACTGTGGAGTTGTGAGTCGGTAATACATCCATACGCCCTGACGGCGATCATCAACCAACCCGGTGTTCCGCAGATAAGCGAGATGCCGTGAAACGGTTGACTGGGGAAGATGAAACACTTCCATAAGGTCACACACGCAAAGCTCACCCGTCGTCAGCAGGGATAGAATCCGCAGGCGTGTTTCATCTGATAGGGCTTTGAAAAGCTTCGCTGTCGTTTTCATTTGCATAATATATCCGCCTATGCGGATATAGGCCAAATAAAAACTGTTTTAATTTGAGCGGACGATAGATCAGCCACGGCTATTGTTGGCAAGCAAGGACTGTGTGTGGGAAGCGGCGTTTGACATGAATCGCCTCCGCATATCGGCAGGCCGTTTTTCTCATTTCAAATCAATAGGTTATTGGGCAAGTCGAGGATGGAGACCGCTTTGCGTCAGGTCGCCGCACCCTCCAATCTCGAATGCCACGGAAGAAAGCGCCTTGCCCAGGTCTTCCAGGCACCCGATCCGGCAAATTCACAACCGAGGCCAGCAGCCCCTTTTGCTCCTTTGGTATTCCTTTCATCATCCCATCGAGTTATTCCTATATTTATTCCCACATTAATGTGGTATTCCTACTTTCCCTTTATTCACTGCCATTTGGCGTCTCTGCCTTTCCCCAGCATCTCCAGTTTCCCCTGCTCCCTCCAGCGGTTCATGGCCAGCCGGATGGTATCGCGGCTCACATTGGGACAGAGCTGCTCCACATCCGCAATGCCAAAGGGGCTGATCATGCTCTCGAGGGCGTATTCCACCAAGTCAGTCTTGGAGCCGCGCTTCGGCCGCTGCCTTTCAGCCCGCTCTTCGAATTCACGGTAGGCCCTTCGCAATACCGAAAGAAGATATGTAAACCACGGCAGGAAGTCATGCCTTCCTTCATGCCAACCCGAGGAGCTGATTTTCAAAGCTTCGTAGTAGTCCTCTTTGGTTTGCTCCACGATCCGCTCGAAGCTTATGTATCTCCCGACATCGTGACCGTGGTGGTAGCATAAAAGAAGCGTCAACAATCTGGATATGCGGCCGTTACCTTCCCGAAATGGATGGATGCAAAGAAAATCCAGCATAAAACACGCTGACGACAGAAGCGGTGTAACCTGCAACTGGTCGATGGCATGGCGATAAACCAGGCAAAGCTCTTCCATTGTCTGTGTAACAAGGTCGGGGGCAAGCGGCCGGAAACGGACCTCTCGTCGCCCGTCAGGTAAAATCTCAACGATGTCGTTGGGAATGGTTTTCCACTGTCCCGCATCGCCGCTTGTGCCGCCCTGGGCCAAGGCATGGAGGCGCAGACAGGTTTCCGGCTCAATGGGTATCTTGCGGTAATCCGTGTGTATCCAGTTCAGCGCCATCCGATAGCCAACGATCTCTTCTTCCGAACGGTCGCGAGGGCGGGCATTGTCGATGACAAGGGGTCGCAAACGTTTTTTCTCAACCGTAACTCCCTCGATTCGGTTGGATGATTCCGCACTCTCAATTAGTGCCATTTCTCGAAGGGTTTTTAGAAGTTGTGGAGATTGTTTTTCGAAAACTTGCTGGCGCCCCTTGGATTCGGCTAAGGTTTCCAGCAACCATACCATGGAAATCGGCAGTTTTATGTCCCGAAGTCCTGTTCCTCGAAAACTCATCATGTTATGTGCTCTCCATACGGGGTTTCATCCTCCCGAACCTCATGGGTTTCGTCATGCCTGCCTGTGCGTCGCACGCAGACAGGGCGTTGACCTCCAGCCAGTAATGGGACACCTTGGTCACCTCGCGCCAGGGAAACTTGGCGGGGTCTTTGATCGGCTCCTGCAATGCGGGTTGAGTGTTACAGTTGGCGACGATGTAAAGCCAGTAGCAATGCCGAGGGCATAGGCCTGCAGGCCGAGACGAAGCACCTGGCCGTCGCCATCATTGTGAACGGTAACTTTTTACTAGCAATTTGAAATTAATATATCCATGAAAGATATGTCAACAAAAATACAAGCAAATTAATTAGTTATATTGATGGTACCCATTGCTGTGAGAGACTGCGGGAGATAATTGACAAGGTTGAATGACCGGGTGTGCCAGAAAAAAAACCTTCAACTAACTCCATGCAGAAAGCATCGGCTATTTTCTTTAAAACGTGAAAAGAAGGGACCTGCCGCCAGTTCCAATGCGTTCTGGTCATTTTCCAGATCAGGAGCTTCATGCCGGGAGTCAGGCCCCCTGGCATATGGATCTGCTCCGGCACATAGCATGTAAGGGGGCTAAAGGAACGTGGTTTCCCAGGTCGAATTGATAGGGACTCCAAAGCCTGGGCCAGAAAGGATAGAATTGATTGATCAGCAGAAAATAATAGAATTTTCCCGCGAGGTTGGTCTCGCCGCGAACGTTGTTGAGAAAGACTATGTCATTGGGTGGGTGCTTGCAGGGATATCCGATAATCCAGAACCGGCTTCGAGCAGGCTGAATGGAAGATCGGGAGATTAAACTGGAGATGATCCTGAGCTTGTAACTGGTTATGCCTTCTTCGAATTTTCAAAAATCCGACCTGTACGAATTCCCCCGTTGTTTACTCTTTTTTATACACTCCCTTTCGAATTTCGACCGTTAAATAAAATCAAAAAATATTTTAATCTACTGATATCGCAATAGATTAAAAGAAATACGATTCAGCGGTCCTGCTGGCATGGGTTTTGAATGACCATGGATTCCAGTGCAAGCGGATTTTGTTCTTTTTGTTGAAATCCTCTATCGGAAAGAAACCGTGCCACTTCAAAATATTATGAAAATCAGCGCGTTATGGTGCCTGGAAGGGATAGCGTTTTGCCTTTTTTCAGGGGCGTCATCCCTGGCACTCCCGGCAGAACTGTATTGAAAAGTATAGGCATGGCGAATCTTTTAAGCCAGGACGGGATTGCCCGAATTGATCAGATACCGTGAAGTTATCGATGCAGCGCTCCTTATTCTGAGTTCGGGCCTTTATTGGATGGAAGCGGCCAAGACCTGATATCGCATCGGTAGCGACACAATATATTGTTGCTCATTTTCATCCGTCACACAACCCGATCAATCTATGTTCTTTTGCTTGATTCGCTCTCAAAAAGCGAGATCTTACCCTTGGGTCGCTTTAAAGGCAGATTGCCGTTTCCTCCATCTATTCCGGAAACTGCCTGGATCAATAAACCCAAAACCGATCCGGACGGCGCATATCCAAGCTTAATTTATTGAATCGGGTGTCTCATTTTCATTGACACATTCCGGAGGGGATATTTTCTCTGAAAACCTGAGATGACGCTGCGCTGTCACGGGGAGATAGCAGTCTTCTTTCATCAGAACATGAGGAGGTACACTAATGAGTCCAAAAGATGGTTTTCGGCCCAATAAAAGCAAGGGGAGCTCTTCGCCAAAGTTCCCAATTAAGCCAGCACCAGGGGTTCTCATTCCAGCACCGCCGCCCAGCGATGAAGAGAAAGCTGTGGCAAGCTACATTGCAGATGAAATCAAGCATTCAATAATGGTTGCGGCCGTAAGCCCGCTCCATGAGCGCTTTCCGGATGGGAGTTATGCTGCGATTATGCAGAACTATTTGAAGAAAAAGGGTTCCCGGGAGCAGGAGAAAATAAGGAACAGAGCCAAGTCATTATTAACCGCACCCCTGGCGAAACGTAGATTGACGTTTGGAAGATTTGCCGACAAGGGGACCCGTATACAAAAGCAGGGGATCCCGGGCATAGACACGACACTGGAAACAGCACTGAAGAAGGCTTTTGAAAGTAAATTGAAGCACCATAATGTTGATAAGGCCTCCGGTGTTCTTGCCAAGAGGCGGCCCATGCAAGTTTTACCAAATACGGTGCTGAAGATTGACTTGGGCGGCAGCGAATTTGGAGGCATTTATCGCACGAATCTGGAGCTGAATCAGCCGGATTATTTACAGTTTTATTGGGAAACGAAAGAACCGGAGGCGACATTCGTAAGGTGGGAAATAAAGGTTTCTCCCGGTCTTGCAGTACCGGACGATTTAGGAGGGACGGCCGGCCAGGTACCCAGAGGGAACTTCCATATCGACTTCCGTACGTTCCTTGCGGCGATACCACCGGAAGAGCCTCAATACTACTACGTACGGGTACAGCCGATGAAAGCATTTCCCCGAACACCCGGCTCTTTGGCAGTTAAATTGCCGGAACCGGTGGGACTGCCTTCTAACTGGGTGACGATCACGTATAAGAAAGGTGGTGGGCAGACACAGTTCGAGTTACCGCCTACAGACTTGGGACATTATCAGCGCATATCCTTATACGTCAATGCTGTGCGATGTATCGAGGAAACCGGCGACGCGGGCGATTCAGACGAAATACTCCTCGGTGGGTTTAACACCCTGTCCAACGGCAGGGTGGTTCAACAGGGCACCTGGACGGTAAGTGAGGACTTCGATAAGGGTGAAGTCAAACGAGGACCAATTTTATGGACTTCTTTTAAGTTTTTTCATGGGGAATATACCCATGGCAATCTTCTGGGACAGGAGCCGGTTGACAGTTTCACCATTCCCTGGCCGAGGTCTTACGCCTTTACTTTCGTCATGACGGAAAGGGACGAAGGCGGCACCGGAGAAATCATCGCTAATCTGATAATCCGTGTCATTAATTGGATTGACGGGGCAATCAGAGAGGCGGTAGAAGGGTATGTCGGGCAGTATACAGGTGAAGAAGCGGCCAAGATTATAGCGGCCATAGTCTGCGGCATATTAGCTGAACTTTTCGACCTAATCAAGGAGGCTTTAGATAATCCTGACGATCTCATCGCCCAAAATACGTATCTCCTTTGGCTTAACAGCTCAAAGGTGTCAGATATTCATCGTCTCCCCGGACAGGTGATCAATCTGCCCGACAAACAGACTGAGTTTGTAAGCAACCATCAGGTGTTAAGATTTACGGGAGGCGACGATAGCGCGGGCGGGATCTACGATGTTGAGGTCTTTTGGAAGGCCAGCAACAGGTATTTCAACTATTAGAAGCCATCTCAAAAAAATCGAAGCAGTATTATAGCGCAACCGAGCTGGACCATACCGAGGAAGTTATCGACATGGTATTCATAGCGAACAACGAGGCGTCTGAAGTTTTGAAGC
>Ga0068712_1001952_pt1 | contig 25756 bp, 23 predicted proteins | sample MTBAKSrepl1MetaG_FD_62987 | JGI IMG/M metagenome (GOLD analysis project Ga0068712, IMG submission 62987) | Enrichment culture microbial communities from Arthur Kill intertidal strait, New Jersey, USA, that are MTBE-degrading - MTBE-AKS1... | ecosystem: Environmental > Aquatic > Marine >... | reverse complement strand
CGCTTATTTTATCTTTACACATTCAGGCAGTCTTTGCCCTAGAATCTCAACCGTTTCCGCAACCATTTCCGCCAGGACCTGGGCGGCGGGCTTGATTTCATGGATCAGGGCGGATACCTGCCCGGCAAGACCGCCGACATAATTGGTTTTATCGGCGGCGATAAAACTGGTCAACAATGCGGAAGACATCAGCACCTGGGTCGGAAACGGCAGCGGCTCCAACCCGGAAGCATCCCAGATGTCATGGAAGCGGTTATAGCTGGCGCGCAGGGTTTTGCCGGTATAGGCCTTGCTGACCCGGGTGCCCTCGTCATTGGACTGAAGGATGCGCTGTTTGTTGATTTCCAGGGCGCCCCCTTCAATTGTGGCCAGAAAGCGGGTGCCGACCCAGACGCCGACGCACCCCATGGCCAGTGAGGCGGCCACCCCCCGCCCGTCGCCGATGCCGCCGGCTGCCAGAACCGGAACCGGGGCGGCCGCATCGATTGCAGCCGGGACCAGAACCATAGTCCCGATCCGGCCGGTGTGACCGCCGCCTTCGTACCCCTGGGCCACCAGCAAGTCGATTCCCGTCCCGGCCATCAGGCGTGCATTTTTCCGGTTGCCGGTAATCGCCAGCACTTTTATTCCTCCGGCATGGGCCTCGTTTACCATAAAACCGGGATTACCCAGCCCGGCGCAAAAAAGCGGCACTTTTTCTTCCAGGCAGACCTGAATGGATTCCTGCGGACGCATGGTTGTTGTGTTCATCCGCACGATGACATCAACATCGGGCAGTTCCATTTCCGACTTGATTTTCTGATACCATTCCAGGTGCGGCTTCGGCAGCGTCCGGAGCAGATACTTGAGCGGAACGGCATCGACGCCTTCCTTTCCCATGGCGCCGTTGCGGTCCAGAAATTTGGGAAGCAGCAGATCCACCCCAAACGGTTTATCCGTCATTTTCCGAATTTCACGAATGGCTTCGCGAAGTTCATCAACGGTAAAACCACTCCCCCCCAGAACCCCCAGCCCACCTGCCTCGGAAACCGCAACAACCAGTTCCACGGGAGCCCCGGTATTTTCTCCAATCAGGGTGGGGCCCATCCCGGCGCTTAAAATCGGATATTCGATCCCGAGCATGTCGCATAATCGGGTTTTCAATACAGGCCTGCCCATGGAAGTCTCCTTTCCTGCAATTTTTTCAATGTTGTTTTAAAAACCGGCCCGATAATTTTTTTAAAAATTGCGGCTACCAGTCATACGTTTCGCTTTCAATGATCATGGCGACACCCTGACCGCCTCCCACGCAGGCATTGGCACAGCCGTAACGTCCTCTTTTACGCTGCAGGATTCTGGCAAGGGTTCCCACCAGGCGGATTCCCGTAGCTCCCAGGGCATGGCCGATGGCGGTGCCGCCACCCATGACATTGACCTTTTCGGGATCAATGCCCAGCTCTTTGATGCAGTTTAAAGCCACGATGCAGAAGGCTTCGTTGATTTCCCAGAAATCTATCTCGGCGGTCCTCAGCCCGGCTTTTTCCAAAGCCATGCGGCTGGCCGGAACCGGTCCGTGTCCCATAATGGTGGGATCGACCCCTGCAAATCCGATGGATCGAATCGTGGCCAGGGGTTTGATGCCCTTCTTCCGGGCGCTGTCTTTGGACATCAGCAGCATGGCGGTTGCGCCGGCATTGAGGGGGGAGGAGTTTCCGGGCGTAATGGCGCCGCCCGGTTTAAATGCCGGTTTTAATTCCGACATTCCCTCGGCCGTAGCGTCTGAACGCACGGCCTGATCATGAACCACTTTCAGGGTGGTTCCATCGTCCTGCGGGGCTTCAATGGGTAAAATTTCGTTTTCAAAAAATCCGGCCGCGCGGGCCTTTGCGGCCAGTTGGTGGGAGCGGGCGCCCCAGGCGTCCAGGTCTTTGCGGGTAAAATCGGTGCGGGCGAGGAGCTTTTCGGCCGTGAGCCCCATATTCATGGCGGTCAGCATGTCCCAGCGGCGGTAGTCGGGATTTACAAAAAGTGACAAGTTCGGCGAAATATGGCCTTTTTCCCTCAGTGATCCGCCCATGGGAACCCGTGTCATGTGTTCCATGCCCCCCACCAGGACGGTATCGGCAAAATCCTGGGCGATTTCCATAAAACCGACCTGGATGCAGGCCATGGAGGAACCGCACTGCTGGTCGATGAACTTGGCCGGGATGGTCTCGGGCAAATTGGCCAGGAACAGGGGGAATCTGCCGCCGTAAGTCCACTGTTCGCCCACGGCCGTGGCGCAGCCGACGACTAAATCATCGATCGTTTTCGGATCGATTCCCGTCCGGTTGACAATCTCGGGCAATAGTTTCGCCAGAAGCTCGTCCGCTCTCATTTTGCAGAACCAGTCCCTGGCCGGATCATTGGGCCTGGACCGTGATAAAGCCGTTCTTAAATAACCTGCGATGACCACTTCTTTCATTGGAAACCTCCTTCTATTCGACATAAAACGTCCGGCCCGATTCCGCCATTTCCCTGATAAGTCCGGCCGGTGAGAAGCGGGGACCGTATTGTTTCTCCAGTTCCAGAAGTTTGGAATATACGTTTTTAAGCCCCCATTTGTCTGCGTGGCGAAGAATGCCGCCCCGGTAAGGCGGGAAACCGCAGCCGTAAATCATGGCAAGATCCATGTCCTGGGGCCGGTCGCAGATTCCTTCTTCCATCATCAGGGCCGCCTCGTTGATCGCAAGAGCCAGGTGGGTATCGACAATTTCTCCCGGCGGCAGCTCTTTGGGAGCAATATGGTTTTGCGCCAAATAGTTTTGAACCACGGCGGCGATCCTTTGATTGGGAACGGGCTGCTCGCCGCGGTAGTCGAAATAACCGGCCCCGGTCTTGCGTCCGTAATCGCCGACCCGATAGATGGCTTCGGTCAGGGGATGGACCTTGTAGCGTTCTCCCAGCCGGCGTTCGAATGTCTTGTTCACATGGTAATTGATATCGATGCCGGTAAGGTCCGCCAGGGCGGCCGGCCCCATAGGCATGCCGAAATCGACAATGGCCTTTTCAATGGCGGCGCCGTTTACGCCGCCGGCGATCATAAACACCGCGCCGCCCATCAGGCCGCCCAGCTGTCTGGAGACATAGAAACCCGGGCCGTCATTGACAACGATGGGAATTTTTTTAATGGTCCGGGCAAAGGCGACGCCGGCGGCCAGGACCTGGTCCGATGTTTTTCGGGCACAGATGATTTCCAGCAGCTGCATGCGGTGGGCGGGATTAAAAAAGTGCATGCCGATCATCCGGCCGGGATCATTCAGGACCGAAGCCATTTCGGTGATGGGAAGCGCCGAGGTATTGGTGGCAAATACCGTATGGGACGGACAGATCTTTTCAAGCTGTTTCCAGATATCCTGTTTGACCTGCATGTTCTCAAGCACGGCTTCAATCACCAGGTCGGCATCTTTGGCGGCTTCCAGTCGGGTGGAGGTGGACAGCTGTTTTGCGAGCAGGCTCTCCAGGTCGGAAGGCTTCATCAGGTTTTTTTTGATGGGATAGTCATAGGTTTTGCGGACGGCGGCCACGCCCTCAGCAAGCGCCTTATCGCTGATATCCCACAATACGGTCTCGTAGCCGTGTTTGAGCAGGACACTGACAATGCCGGACCCCATGACCCCTCCGCCCAGCATGACCGCCTTTTTGATCTTTCCCGGTTTAATCCCCTCGATCCGGGGGAGCCTTCCGGCCGAGCGGCTGTTCAGAAAGATCCCGATCAGATACTTGGCGACATCGGAAACGACGCAATCGGCAAACAGGCCGACTTCCGTTTCGATGTCGGCTTCGATATCGAAAGACAATCCCTTTTCAAAAGCCTCGATGGCCTTAAATGGCGCGACGTAGCCCTTGGCGCTGTCGGCCGCCATCATTTTTGAAAATGTCAGCAGATCCTTTTTTTCGGATGCGCTCGGAAGTCGATCATGGCGGTTTCGCGTCATGCGGGCACTGATTTTCAATTCACCGGAAATAAACCTTGCGGCGGTTTTCAAGGCCGCCGGGAGGAGTTTGTCCGGATCCGCGAGTTCATCCACAAGTCCTTGGGAATGGGCTTTTTCCGCCGGGATCGGTTTCCCGATGGTGATCATTTCAAGGGCTGCGGGCAGCCCGATGAGCCGGGGGAGTCTCTGGGTGCCGCCTGCACCGGGGATGAGGCCGATCATGACTTCGGGCTGACCGAGGCCGGCTCCTTTTGCGGCCAGGCGATAATGGCAGGCCATGGCCGTTTCGAGCCCGCCTCCCAGGCAGTTGCCGTTTATGGCCGCGATCACCGGTTTGGGACCGGTTTCGATTCCATTCAGGAAACGGGCCGCCGTCAGAGCCCTTTCAAAGGCATCTTCCCTGTTTTTGATGGTCTGCAGTTGGGTGATGTCCGCACCGGCAATGAAATTTTTGCCGCTGCCGGTCAAAATGACGGCTTTAACGGTTTCGTCATTAAAGGCTGAAAGGATGGCCTCTCGAAAATCGGCGGCCATTTGGGGGGACATCTGGTTTACCGGCGGGCTGTTGATGGTCATCAGCGCCACGCCCTGGGGATGCATTGCGATTGTTAAGGTGGGGTAATCGGTCCGCATGGCTTTTACTCCTTTGCAGTATTTTTTTTAGCATGTTTGGGCTCCGGTTTAGGCGGCTTTTTTTCCGGAGGCGGTTCCATCCGAATTTGAAGGTTCCACCCCTTAAAGTCCGTTTCCAGGCGGATGCCTTGCACCATCATATCCGTGAGGGGGTCCACCAGCTTGGTCAGATCCTTGGGACGACCCAGCAGCACCCAGCTGATAACATTGTGCTCAATGGTTCCGAGAACGGCGGAACGAACCAGATACGGATCGGTGTCCGGTCTGAATTCGCCCGAGGCGATACCTTCCTCGACGACTTCAATGGTCAGGCGCGACCATTCCCTTACGATCTGGTAGGTTTCCGTATTTAGAAAATCACGATTGGGCTTTAATATCAGAAGAGCGACGGAAGCATAGTCGGGATGAGTGTAATAAAAGTTTAAATAGCCGTAAATGATGGCACGAAGCTTGTTGGCAGCCCCGCGGATAAATTTTAAATGGGCCGCCAGGCTTTCCTTGCCCCTGCGGGCGGTTTCAAAGGGAATGGAGAAGAGCAGCTCTTCCTTGTTTGGAAAGTATTCATAGATCGTTGCGTCGGAAACGCCTGCCTCCCGGGCGATTTCAGCAATGGTGGACTGGTTGAATCCTTTTTGGGCAAAAACCCGCACGGCCGCCATCTGGATCTGGTCTTTACGCGCTTCCATGCGCTTGTATTTCGCCATGGCTTGGCTCCTTTTTGGTTTGGAATCAATCACGGGTTTCGCAGCCGGGCGAAGGGTTGTCGAAAAAGCGTGCAGCAGCCGACCGGCTTACTTTGCAATTAAAGTTAAGATATGATTATTTGTCCATTTATAAAACTCATCATGAAATATCAAGCTTAAATTATAGTTCATTTAAAAAAAATGGATTATATGAATATAGGTACAATAAAATTATAAAGTATAAAAAAGATCCTTTAATTTTTTTGGTTGACATTTATAATCAGATTGCGATAGGAGATCAGACAAAATACGTTGATTTGTTACCGGCGGATCCGTTCGAAAAACTCAACACCGGACGAATGCGAATCACCGGCTGAATGACAGGACAAATTCAATGTGCAGCATCCTATCCCTGTTATGGTATTCATGTCCGAGGCAGTATTTCCTGATTTGCGGCACCATTCGAGATTAAATTTTTAAATAAAATTCAAGATATCCTTCGATGTAAAAACATGTTGGCAAACCTTAACTTTTAACCGGTATCAAAAGGGGGGGCGCTATGGACAGACAGAGATGGTTATCAATCGTTGTGCTGCTGCTTTTTGGGTTTATGGGGGGGGCCGCCTGGGGGGCTGATGTCGTTAAAATCGGCGTGATCGGCCCGATGAACTTTACCCAGGGGACGGGACACTGGAACGGCGCCACGATGGCGGCGGAAAAGCTGAACGCCCAGGGCGGGATTCAGGTCGGTTCCAAAAAAATGAAAGTGGAACTGATCAAATCCGATTCCAACGAGTTCCTGAGCATTACGGACGCCACCAACGCAATGGAGCGGCTCATCACGTATGACAAGGCCAATTTTGTGGTGGGCGGATTCCGGACCGAAGCCGTCCTGGCGATGCAGGATATCGCCATGGACTACAAAAAGATATTTCTCGGATGCGGGGCCGCCACCAAAGAGATTTGCGACCGAGTCGGCGAGAAATACGACACCTATAAATACTGGTTCAGGGTCACGCCGTTCAACAACTTATATCTTGCCAGAACCAGCTTTATTCACCTGGCGACCGTTGCGCACATCTTGAGAACCAAACTGGGGATTCAGAAACCGAGGGTCGCTATTGTCGGCGAAAAGCAGGCTTGGGTGGAAGCCATGATTGCGGCCGGCGAGAAGAATATCCCCGCCATGGGGATGGAGGTTGTCGGCGTCTGGCGACCGTCTCAGACCGCCACGGATGTAACCGCCGAGCTGTCTGCCATTCAACGCGCCGGGAGCGATATCATCTTTACGATTTTTTCGGCTTCAGTGGGGATTACCTTTGCCAAGCAGATGGGTGAGCTTAAAGTTCCGGCCGTTATGGTGGGCATCAACGTGGAAGCCCAGAAGGACGGTTTCTGGGCGGCCACCGGCGGCATGGGCAATTATGTCATGACCATGAATACGTACGCCAGGGGGGTGGAATACAACGAATTGACCCGGCCGTTTGTCGACACCTATGTTAAACGCTTCGGGGAAACACCAACCTATACGGCGGACACCCACGCCGCGATCCTCATGCTGGCCGAATGCATCAGGCGGGCGGGGAGCCTCGATGCCGATAAAATCGTAACGGAACTGGAAAAGTATGACGAAAAATCGACATCGGGCCGGTTCAAGTTCGATAAAAACCATGATCCGGTCTGGGGTCCCGGGTATCTGACCAGCCTCGGCGTGCAGTGGCAGGACGGCAAGCTCGTCGGAGTATGGCCGAACAACTGGGTGGCGAAGGAAGGCGCACCCGCCATCACCTACAATGGGATCGTCCCCTTCCAACTGCCGCCGTGGGTGATCGAAAAGCACAAAAAATAGAACATTCGGATTATCGTGCTTTGAATAGGATTCCGAGGGTCAGGGTTCAAGTGAAAGACCAGGGATATCTTTTCACTGGACCCCTTCACCCCTGGAATCCTCGAACCCTGATTTAATCTAACGCCTATGATACTGGACATCGTCATTACCACCCTGATTAACGGGAGCATCTACGCCCTTCTGGCCATCGGGTTTTCACTGATATTCGGGGTGGCCCGCATCGTGAACATTGCCCATACCGCCTTTTACATGCTGGCGGCCTATTGTATTTTTGTGAGCACCCATAAACTGGGGATGCACCCGGTTGCCGCCATGTTTGCGGCCATTGTCGTGACGGTTGCCCTCGGCATTCTGACCTACAAATTCTTCATCGAACCGATCCGTGAACATGAGGCCGCTGTTCTGATAGCCACGATTGCCCTTGCCATGGTGCTCCAGGAAGTGATGCTGCTGTTGTTCAGCGGGGAGTTTCGCAGTGTGCCGCCCCTGACTGCAGGATATACCGTCATCGCGGGCGTTAAGATTGCATACCAGCAGCTGCTGACCATCGCCATTGCACTGTTGACCCTTGCGGGTGTCTGGGGGTTCATCAAAAAGACCCGTATGGGCCTGGCGATCCGTTCCACTGCACAGGATCGCGAAGTCGCCAACCTGATGGGGATGAACGAAGCCCGGATTGCCATGCTGACCCTGGCGGTTTCGGTCGGACTGGCGGCATTGACCGGAGCAGTTGTCGTCCCGTTGACAGTGGTAAATCCGCATATGTGGATGCATCCGCTGATTATGATGATGGCCGTCGTCGTTCTGGGAGGGATGGGCAGCCTGAAAGGAAGTTTTACAGCCGCCTACATTTTAGGGCTGGCTGAAGCCCTGGTCGTTTTTTTAATTCCCTTGGGCTCTTATTTAAAGGGATCCGTAGCGTTGTCCATTATGATTCTGGTATTGATCATCCGGCCGGAAGGTCTTTTCGGCGTTGCTTTCGAGGAAGAACGATAACATGGGTCTACTCGGTTTTTATCTGCGCAAAACCTATTCCATCATATCCAGAGAAATCATTGTGCTGCCCAGCCGAACGGTGGTTCTGCTCTTTTTCCTGACAATGGTTTTGCTGCCGCTGTTCGTGAAGGATCCGTATCTGTTGCGGATCCTGACATTGACCAGCATATTTGCCATTCTGACGGCCAGCTGGGACTTGTTGTCCGGATTTACCGGGCAGATGAATTTCGGCCATGCGCTCTTTTTCGGCGTGGGGGCATACACGACAGCCCTGCTCAATCTCCATCTGGGCATACCCCCCTGGGGCAGCATTCCACTGGGAGCACTGGCAGCGGTTTTAACCGGTCTGATCATCGGGATTCCTTGCCTGAGGCTGCGAGGCACCTACCTGGCATTGACGACCCTGGCTTTTCCCATCATTTTGCTGGGGATCGTTTTTGCCCTACCCGATCTGACCGGAGGGGAAGTGGGGCTGTCCGGTCTGGATCGCCTGTCCGCATCACGGACCGGGGCCTATTACATTACGGTCATCCTGATGCTGGGACTGTGCGGCCTGATGTGGAAGATTACCGATTCCAAAACCGGGATCATTTTTCATGCCATCCGGGAGGATGAAGTGGCCCTGCGGGCCTCGGGCATCAATACGACCCGCTATAAACTGCTGGCATTCTGCCTCAGCGGTTTTTTTGCCGGCGTTTCCGGTGGATTGTACGCGCACTACATGCGGATCGTCGGCCCTTCGACCCTGGATGTATCCATGTCCTTCCAGGTGGTCATCTGGGCGGTTTTCGGCGGAATTGTCACCATCTGGGGACCGGTGGGGGCTGTTTTCATCCTTTTTCCGCTGATGGAATTTTTACGTTTCTGGCCCGAGTTCCGGCTCCTGCTGTTTGCCGTCGTGATCCTGATCATACTGCTTTACATGCCGGAGGGGCTTTTGCCCTGGATTCGCGACAAGCTGGAATACGAATGCCCGCGATGTAAAATCAGAAATGTTTTTACCCGCAGGACCTGCCGGGTCTGTGATGCCGCGCTGTAGGGAGGCCCTTTCCAAACCCTGACGCTGCACCGATAGGGTAAACCTGTATTTTCGACTGAAGAGAGGATTGTACCGATGAATGCCAAAGCCGTATACCTGAGCAAGCCCTGGCTGAAATATTATCCGGAGGGGGTGCCCCACGAAGTGGAAGCCCCAAACCTGTCCGTTCCGGAAATATTTGACCGGATGGCCGCAACGTATGCCGGCAAGACCGCCCTGATATTTTACGGGAAAAAGATCCGCTACCGTACCCTCAAGGATCTGACGGACCGCTTTGCCGCCTCTCTGGCCGGTCTGGGGATCAAAAAAGGAGATACGGTGGCCCTGTATCTGCTCAACAGCCCGCAGTTTGTCATCGCCTATTTCGGAGCGCTGAAAGCCGGAGCCAGAATAACACCGATCAGCCCGGTGTATACCAGCCAGGAAATCAGGCATCAGCTGGAGGACAGCCAGGCCCAAACGATCATTTGCGAGGACATCCTCTATGAAAATGTTGCGCGGTCCGGCGTGGCCTTGAACAACATCATTTTATCCAATATCGCCGATTACCTGCCGCTTCTGAAAAAGCGTTTTGGGCGCAGCGCCCTCGGAAAAGCCTACCAGGGATTAAGCGTCCCGACCCCGGCCGTCATCAAGGCGGCCGGCCTCCATCATTTCAAGGAACTGGTGGACAAGTATCCGCCCCAGGCGCCGCCGGTTTCAATCGATTCCCGCAAAGACATTGCCGCGCTTCCTTATACGGGGGGGACCACCGGGCTGCCCAAGGCCGCGGTCCTGACCCATTACAACATGGTTTCGCTGCAGGAACAGGTCTTTGCCATGTGGCCTTTTTTTGAGCCGGGAAAAGAGGTGGGGATTGCATTTCTCCCTTTTTTTCATATCTATGGCCAGGTAGTGCTCATGCTTTGCGGCCTATGCCAGGGCTTTGCGCTGGTTTTGTTCACCACCCCGGATCTCGATGAAATCCTAACGAGTATTGAACGCTACGGCGCTTCGGGGTTTTACGGCGTTCCGACCCTTTACGAGTATCTCAAGGAACATGACAAGACCGGACGGGTCAACTGGAAACGGCTTAAATTGATTGTCTGCGGCGCCGACACCCTCCACAAATCAACCATTGAAGGGTGGACCCGGCGAACCGGAACGCACATTCTGGAAGGGTACGGGATGACGGAAACCACCGCCGTCAGCCACGGCAGCCCCTTTCACAGGCCCAAAACAGGTTCTTTCGGCGTCCCCCTTCCGAGTGTGAACGCCGCCATCATCGATTTGGACGGCGGCGGGTTCGTACCGGTGGGCGAGGTCGGGGAGATGATTCTAAGCGGCCCCAATATCATGCAGGGGTACTGGCAGCGGGAGGCGGAAAACCGGGAGGCGTTCGTTGAAATCGACGGCCGGCAATGGCTGCGGACAGGGGACCTGGTCCGGATGGATGCAGAAGGCTATTTCTTTTTTTTCGATCGCAAAAGAGACCTGATTAAACACAAAGGCTACTCGGTGTTTGCCCGGCACGTGGAAGAAGTCCTGTACAAACATCCCCAGATAAAAGCCGCGGGCGTGGTGGGCGTACCCGATCCCAAAGCGGGAAGCCTGATCAAGGCTTATGTCGTCCTGCAGAGCGAAGCCAGGGGAAAAATCTCAGAGGAGGAAATCATGGCTTTCTGCCGCGAAAACCTGGCCCACTACAAGGTCCCCAATATCGTCGAGTTCAGGGGTGAGCTGCCCAAAACCGATGTGGGCAAGGTTTCGCGTCGTGAGCTGAGGGAAGAGGCCGATGGACGTTGAAATGAATTCACCGCTTCTGGAAGTGCACCAATTGTCGAAAAGTTTCGGCGGATTGAAGGCTGTCAACAATGTCAGTTTTTCAATGCGGCGCGATGAAATGATCGGTCTGATCGGACCCAACGGTGCCGGCAAGACGACCCTGGTCCGATTGATTACAGGGATTCTCAAGGCCGATTCCGGCAAAGTTGTTTTCAAAGGCCGCGATACCGGCGGGTTAAGAACCTGGGATATCGTCAACCTCGGCATCGCCAGCACTTTCCAGAACATGCGGCCGTTCCGGCGTCTGCCCATTATCGCCAACGTCATGGTTTCGTGCCTGTCGCCCCGGGCGATGAAACGCGGGGAATGGGTCAAACGGATTGAGGCCCGGGCCATGGACGCCCTGGAGTTTGCCGGTATTTCAGACATGGCCTTGGAAAAGGCCGCAACCCTTTCCCAGGGGGATCTCAAGCGTCTTGAAGTTGCGCGCGCCATCGCCACCGAACCGGAGCTGCTGCTGCTGGATGAGCCCTTCGGCGGACTCAGCCCGGCCGAAACCGAGCTGATGGCCAAATCGATTCAGCGGCTTCATAAAGGCGGCCGGTTCGGCCGGCTGCACAGCGAGGGTCCGGCCATGATCATCATCGAGCACAAGCTGCAGCAATTGATGAAAATCGTCGACCGCATCATTGTGTTGAATTACGGTACCATGGTGACAGACTGCCTGCCCCGGGACGTTGTTGTCAATCAGGATGTCATCGAATGCTATCTGGGCAAGGGGGAGCTGTAACCGTGCTGCTGGAAATCTCTAATCTGACGGTATGCTATGACAAGGCCATGATCATCAATGGACTGAGCATGCATGTTGAAAAAGGCGAATTGATCAGCCTGGTGGGCCCCAACGGCGCCGGCAAATCGACCCTGCTCAAGGCCGTCACCGGCCTGGTGCTGTGGGAACGGTCCGCCAAGCGCGGGACCCGCGCGGGGGACATCACCCTTGCCGGGAAGGTGGTTTTCAATGGCGAGCGCATAGACGGGGTTGCGCCCCATGAGATCGTAAAGAAGGGACTCATCCACTGCCCGGAAAGGCGGCGGCCCTTTCGTGAAATGACGGTTCTGGAAAATCTGTATGCCGGCGCCTTTCTGGAAAAAGATAAAAATCGCATCAAATATAATCTTGAAAAAGCGTTTGCGTTGTTTCCAAGGCTGCGTGAACGCAGCCGTCAGATTTCGGGGACCCTTTCGGGCGGTGAGCAGCAGATGCTGGCCATCGGAAGGGCGCTGATGTACCGGCCGCAACTCTTGTGCATTGATGAACCTTCCACCGGGCTGGCGCCGCTCATCCGGGAAGAGGTTTTTGAAAAAATCAAAGAAATTCGGAACCTGGGGATTACCGTTCTCCTGGTTGAGCAGGAGGTCAGCACGGTTTTTAAAATGGCCACGCGCAATTACGTGCTTTCGTCCGGCAAAATTATCGCCGAAGGAACCGGCGATCAGCTTATGGCAAACGAGATTTTACGCAAAACCTATCTGGGACTGTGAACCTGAGCAGACTCCTTTATTCGTAATAGTTCAGTTTTTTGAGAAAGTACAATAAGCCTGATTGGATTTGGGAAACAGCTAACTTGACACCTTTATTCCAACTGTCATAGCGGTCATCGCATGAAAGGAAAAGGACCCTGATGGCGCCCATATTGGTTGTCGGAGCCGGTTTTATGGGGACTGGAATCGCCCAGGTATGCGCCCAGTCCGGACACGACGTTCATCTGATGGATATTAACGCCCGGGCACTCCGGAATGCCTTGGGGGCAATGGAAACCTCCCTGCAGCGTCTGTATGGTAAAGGCCTTCTGGCCGAACTCCCGGCGGCGGTCTTGGCACGGATCCGGCCGGAGCAATCGCTGGCATGTGCGGCTCAGGTGGAAGGGGTGATCGAATCGGTCCTTGAGATCGAAGACCTCAAAAAGGAAATTTTCAGGGAACTGGACCGGCTGGCGCCTCGGGACGCCTTCCTTGCCACCAATACGTCATCGATACCGGTCGCCCGGCTGGCAAATGAAACCCGGTTTCCCGAGCGGGTCCTGGGGCTTCATTTTTTCGGCCCCGTACCCCTGATGGGCCTTGTCGAGGTGATCAAAGGAGCAAAGACCACGGAAAGCGTATTTGAAAAAGGGGTTGCCTTTGTAAAGTCCATCGGCAAAATGCCCGTAAGGGTCCGGCGCGACATTCCCTGTTTTGTCATGAACCGGATTTTTTCGGCAGCATTCAGGGAAGCGGTCGATCTGGTGGACCAGGGGGTGGCGACCCCCGAGGAGGTGGATGCGGGCATGAAACTGGGGTATGGCTGGACGGCGGGGCCTTTTGAAATTGCCGACAATGCCGGCTTGGACACCGTTGCCCTGATCGGCCGGTCCATGAAACGCCTGGGCGAGGACGACCTTTGCCCGCGTTCCGACCTGATCGAACGCATGGTCCGGGAAGGCCGCACCGGGCGCAAGGCCGGCCGGGGATTTTACCGCTACACCGCAGAAGGGAAACGGGTTGCCGCGAAATATTAGTGTTGTGTCACGGGTTAAATTATCTGTAATAGGTTAGCTTTTTGAAAAAAGACGATAAGCCTGATTGGGTTTGAGCCGCAGCGCTGCGGCCCAAACCAATCAGGCTCGATGATTTAAGAAACCGCTAAATTGATACAATTTTCCGAGATTTTCGCAAATAACGGAAAAGAGAGGATTACAAGATGGCTCAGGTAATTTCGGATCGAAGGGATATTGAATTTGTTCTTTATGAGCAGATGGACGTGGAAAGCCTGCTCGACCAGGAAAGATACGCGGACCTGGACCGGGGGATGTTCAACATGATCATATCCGAAGCGCGGGCGTTTGCCATAAAGGAGCTTCTGCCCACGTATGCCGAGGGGGACCGCCGGGGGTTGCGGTTTGAGAAAGGGAAAGTGATGGTGCCCGATTGTTTTCACCGCCCTCACAAGCTGCTCATCGAAGGTGAATGGACCTCGCTGTCCGAAGATCCTGAACTGGGCGGTCAGGGGATGCCCAATCTGATTTCCCTGGCCGTGGCTGAATATATCATCGGCGGTAATTACCCCCTGGCCAACTATGCCCGCATGGGACATGGGACCGGCAAGATGATCGAGCTTTTCGGAACGGATCGGCAGAAAGAGATGTTTTTAAAAAAACTTTACACCGGCGTCTGGGGCGGCACCATGCTGCTGACCGAGGCCCAGGCCGGTTCGGACGTGGGCGCCTTGACCACCAGCGCCGTAAAAAATCCGGACGGCACTTATTCCATCAGGGGCGATAAAATATTCATCACCAACGGAGAGCACGATCTGTCCGAAAACATCGTTCATCCGGTTCTGGCGCGAATCGAGGGGGCTCCGCCGGGGACCAGGGGAATTTCCATATTTATCATTCCGAAAATATGGGTCAACCCGGACGGCAGCCTGGGCGAACCTAACGATGTAGTCTGCACCGGCATCGAAGAAAAGATGGGGATCCACGCCAGCGCCACCTGCACGCTTTCACTGGGAAGCAGGGGCGGGTGCCGCGGGCTCCTTCTGGGCGAGGAAAACAAGGGCATGGCGATCATGTTCGTGATGATGAACGAGGCCCGTATGGGGGTCGGCTTCCAGGGGTTCATCCATGCCAGCACGGCCTACCTGTATGCGGTCAACTATGCCCGGGAGCGGATCCAGGGCCGCGCGATCGAAGATTTCAGGAACCGCGAGGCCCAAGCGGTGCCCATCATTCAGCATCCGGACGTGCGGCGCATGCTGCTGTGGATGAAGGCGCACGTGGAGGGGATGCGCAGCTTCATCTATTACATCGGACGGTGTTTTGACAGGCTGGAAAGCGGCGGGGAGGCCGCGGAAAAGGAACGCTGCCAGGGCCTGTTGGACCTGCTGACGCCGCTGGTAAAGGCTTACTGCGCCCAGCGCGGGTTCGAAACCTGCGTCCAGGCCATCCAAGTCTACGGCGGCTACGGGTACTGCAGCGAGTACCCGGTAGAGCAGCTCGCCCGGGATTGCAAAATCGCGTCGATTTATGAGGGGGCCGACGGGATCCAGGCCATGGACCTGCTGGGACGGAAGCTGGGCATGAAAAAAGGGGCGGTGTTCATGGATTTCATGCAGGAGGTTCAAAAATCAATTGCACGGGCACGGGAAACGGAAGCGCTGGTCCCCCTGGCCGACAAGGTCGAAAAAGCCCTGAACCGCCTGGGCCAGGTTGCGCTGGGGCTCGGTCAGGACGCCCTGTCGCCCCGGATTAAGGCGGCGTTTGCATTCGCGTTTCCGTTCCTGGATGCCATGGGGGATGTGATCATGGCTTGGATGCTCCTGTGGCGAGCGGCGATCGCCGCACCCAAACTGGAAAAGGCCAAACCCAGGGACCGGGAATTTTATTCCGGCCAGATCAAGACCGCCGAATATTTCATCAGCAGCGTCCTGCCGGTGACCACGGGCAAGCTGATCGCCATTGCCGACGGTTCAGCGGCCGTTGTGGAAATATCCGAAGATGCCTTCGGAGGGCTCTAATGGAAATCCTAAAGGTATTCATTACAGGCGCCGGTCTCATGGGCGGCGGCATTGCGCAGGCTTGCGCCCAGGCCGGCATCGAGGTACTGCTCAACGATGTATCCCCGGAAGCGCTCCAGAAAGGGATCCGGAATATTGCCTGGTCCCTGAAAAAGCTTGCGGGCAAGGGCGCTTTGAGTGAAACCAAAGAGACCATCCTGGAGCGCATCCGGCCGGTCGCCGAGACCGCGGAGGCCCGGGATGTCGATCTGGCCATTGAGGCGGTTTATGAAAACCTGGAGCTGAAAAAAGAAATTTTTAGCGCTCTTGACCGGATCTTGCAACCCCGGGCGCTACTGGCTTCGAACACGTCCGCGATTCCCATTACCGAACTGGCCGCCGTCACCCGGCGGGCAGACCGGGTCCTGGGGCTTCATTTTTTCAGCCCCGTGCCCCTGATGCAGGCCGTCGAGGTCATCCGGGGTCTGTCGACATCCGACGAAACCGTCCAAACCGGCCGGAAGTTTGTGGTCCGGATCGGCAAGGAGGCGATCATGGTGAACCGGGATGTCCCCGGATTCGTCATCAACCGGATCAACTTTCCGGCCAGCATCGAGGCCATGAACCTGGTGGAGCAGGGGGTGGCTTCGGTGGCGGACATCGACAGGGGGCTGCGGCTGGCATCCGGCCGGAAAATGGGAATTTTTGAAACCGGCGACATGGTGGGACTGGATGTGACTCATGGCGCCCTGATGGCCATGTACCATGAAACCGGGAACGCCCGCTGGTATCCGCCGCTGCTGCTGCGCCGCAAGGTAAAGGCCGGGCACCTGGGCCGCAAGACCGGCAAAGGGTGGTACGAATACAATCCGGACGGCTCGCGCAAAGATCAGACCCCGTGACGCATTTCAAGGTAAATCCCAGAGAGATTTTCTTCATATTAAAGGAGCAGCTCCATTACGGCGCGCTCTGCGGACTAGACCGCTATCGGCGCCTGAATGAAAAAACGCTGGACCTGCTGGTGACCGAGGCGGTGCGCTTTGCCAGAGGGGTCGTGGCGCCCCTGCAGGAAATCGGTGAAACAGAAGGTATAAAATTTGAGAAGGGACAGGTTCGCTGTCCGCCGGAATTCGGAAAAGCTTTCAGGCTTTACGGAAGCGAAGGCTGGACGGCCGCGGCTCGTGATCCGGAGTTCGGCGGGCAGGGCTTCCCGCATATGCTGCGCATCGTCATCAATGATCTGATGTACGGCGCCTGCCAGTCTTTCAACATGGCGCCCAGCCTGACCCACGGCGCCGCCCACCTGATTGAAAGCTTTGCGGCCGCGGAGCTGAAAAAAAGGTTTGTTCCCCGGATGTTTGACGGTTCCTGGGCCGGGACCATGTGCCTGACCGAACCGGAGGCCGGTTCCAATCTGGCCGAAATTCAGACGGCGGCGCATCCCCGGGGTGCGGACTACACGATCAGCGGCTCCAAAATTTTTATTTCCTGGGGCGATCATGATCTGACGGACAACATCGTTCACCTGGTTCTGGCGCGGGTGGAAGGGGCGCCTGCCGGGGTCAAGGGAATTTCGCTCTTTATCGTGCCGAAATACCGGATCAACCCGGATGGATCTCCGGGCGGGCTCAACCATGTCGTCTGCAGCGGCATTGAGAAAAAGCTGGGACTGGCCGCCGCGCCGACCTGCACGCTGAATTTCGGATCCGGGGGCGAAACCATCGGCTATCTGTGCGGGAAAGAAAACCAGGGTCTGAACCACATGTTCCAGATGATGAACGCGGCCCGCATCAATACCGGCGTCAGCGGGATGGCCCTGGCCGGCAGCGCTTATCTCAACGCCCGGGACTATGCCCGGCAGCGGGTCCAGGGCCGGGACGTGGCCGGGCGTAAACCCGGGAGCGTCGCCATCATTGAGCATCCCGATATCCGGCGCATGCTGCTGTGGATGAAAGCCGTGGTGGACGGCATGCGGTCGATGATTTATTCGGGGGCCTACTGGTCGGATCTGTCCCTGGAGCTCCCGCAGGGAGAAGAAAGACGCCATTTTCAAAATCTGGTGGAATTCATCACACCGGTGATCAAGGCCTATTGTTCCGACATGGGGTTCAGGGTGTGTGAAACGGCGATTCAATGCCTGGGCGGATACGGATATTGCAAGGACTATCCCCTGGAGCAGTATCTGCGGGATGTCAAGATCCTGTCCCTCTATGAAGGCACCAACGGCATTCAGTCGCTGGACCTGATGGGGCGAAAGATGGTAATGAACGGCGGAGCGCCTTTTAACGCGTTTAAAAATGAAATCGTAAAATTCTGCGGCCGGTTCCGGGACCATGCCGTGCTGGGTGAAGCCGTCCGGCTGCTGGAGCGAACCGGCGCCAAACTTTTTGACACGGCCGGGAAAATGATCGACCGCCGCGCTGAAGATCCCCTGCAGTGGGCTTCGTACACCTACCCGGCCCTGGTGTGTGTTGCCGAGATCGTTATGGCCTGGCGGCTGCTGGATATGGCCGCGGCTGCCCATGAATGCGCCCGCCGGGAAGGCAAACCGGACGATTTCTACAGCGGCAAGATCCTGCAGGCTGTCTATTTCGTTGAAACCACACTGCCGCTCACCCGGGTGCGGTGTGAAATTTGCCTGCGCGACGGGCGGGAAATTGTGGAGATGCCGGCGGGGGGGTTTTAAGTGTCGCCGGAAGTTTTGCGTATTAGCGATGGCTTGATAACATACCGGATAGCCGGAATATTTTACCAATAGGTGACACCATGAAAGATCCCGTGGTTTTAAGCGCAGTACGGACCCCGGTGGGCCGCTACCTCGGTGCGCTCAAGACGGTTGCCGCCTATGATCTGGCCGGCCGGGTGCTCAATGCCGCCCTTGATAAGGCTTCTATCGATGCCGGTCGGGTGGATGAGGTTGTCATGGGGCAGTCCTACCAGAACGGCGAGTATGTCAATATCGCCAGGATGGGACTGCTCAAGGCGGGCTGGCCGGAAACGATTCCCGGTATTACGCTGGATCGGCGCTGCTGTTCCGGGTTGGATGTGGTCCGCTATGCAGCCGCCCTGATCCGCTCGGAGGGTGCGGACATGGTTGCGGCCGGGGGGGTGGAGAGCATGAGCAATGCCGAGTTTTATCTTCCCGGTGAGATCAAATGGGGGATCGGCGGGCAAAAGAACATGCCCCGGGGACACGGCGATCTGTCCCTGTGGGGGCTGCCCTTCTATGACCGCATTCAGCGCGCCCGGGTTATGTCCCAGCCCGAGGAGCGCTACGGCATTCTGCCGGCCATGATGACCTGGGCTGAAACAGCAGCTCGGGAAGAGGGTATCAGTCGGGAGGCTTGCGATGAATGGGCTTTCCGGAGTCACCGCAAGGCCTGCGATGCGGTCGCGGCCGGGAAATTCGATGATGAGATCGTACCGGTGCCGGTTTCTTCGGATCGGGGCGAAGCGCTGGTCGTCAGCCGGGACGAAAATCCCCGTCCGGATGTGTCCCTTGAAAAACTGGCGCGCCTGAAACCGGTGCTCGGCGGGGTATGCACCGCCGGGAATTCATCCACGGAAAATGACGGGGCTGCGGCCGTCGTGGTCGCATCGGCCGACCGGGCGGCGGAACTGGGCCGGGAGCCGCTGGCGACCGTCCGATCTGTTGCCGTGGCGGGTGGCGATCCGAGGCGGACCCACAAAACGGTTCCGGCGGCGGTTGACAAGGCGCTCCGCCTGGCCGGCTTGAGCCTGGACCGGATCGACCTGATCGAAATCCAGGAAGCCTTTGCCGCCCAGGTCCTGGCCGATATCAAGGATCTGGGGCTGGGGCCTCAAGATTACGATCGAATCAACGTGAACGGTTCCGGGATTTCCATGGGGCACCCCATCGCCTGTACCGGCACGCGAATTCTGGCGACGCTGCTGCATGAAATGAAGCGTAGGGGTGTCCGTTTGGGATTGGCCTGCATCTGCGGCGGCGGGGGATTGGGCATCGCCGCTGTTTTTGAAAGAAAGCAGGCATGAATCGCATCCACCGAATTGAAGTTCCTATTCCATTTCCATTACAGACCGTCAACTGCTACTACATTCCGGATTCAGCCCCCGCCCTGATCGACACCGGGGTAAACAGCGCCAGGGGATTGGACATCATTGCGGAGAATATCCGCTCGGCGGGGGGAAGCCTGTCCGGGCTGAAAAGAATCATTCTGACCCACGGGCACACCGATCACGTGGGACTTGCTGGCCGGATTGCATCCCACAGCGGCGCAGCGGTGTTTATCCACCCCTGGGACAGGGACAAGATCCCCGTAAAGGAAGAAAGCTGGCTGAAAAGCCGGCTGGACATATTCAAGGGATTCCTGGCTGAAGCCGGCCTGCCCGGCGAAACCAGCCGCCGGATCCTGGACACTATTTCAGGCCGCTTCAAGCAGCTGGTGGGTCCGGTTGAGGACATTTCAACCGTTAACGGCCGTGCGGTTTTCGATTTTGACGACATGCGGCTGGAGGCTATCCACACCCCCGGGCACAGCCCCGGATCGATCTGTCTGTTTAACCGGGATGATGGAACCCTTCTGGCCGGCGACAGCCTGCTGGAAAAAATAACCCCCAATCCGGTGATTGAAATCAATCCGCCGCCGGAGGACCCGGACTACCAGAGCGTCGCCCGCTATGAAAGAACGCTGGAAAGGCTGGGCGCGCTTGCGGTCAACGCCGTTCTTCCGGGACATGGCCCCCCGTTCAGGGATCATGCCAGGGTCGTCCGCCATATCCAGCACCATCACAGCGTCCGCCGGGACAGCGTTCTGGATCTGCTCAAAGCCGCAGCGGACCGGCCTGAATACAACGGCGGCCTGACACCCTGCCAGGTTGCCCTGCGCCTCTTTCCGGACATCAAGGGGGTGGATATTTTCCTGGCGTTGTCAGAAGCCATGGGGCATCTCGATTACCTCAAGGCCAAAGGGGCGGCGGATATGCGGCTGCACGATGGGGTCCGGATTTATTCCAGGCCTGCCGGGGGGGATTAAAATGAAAGAGCGAAGTTATCGTCCGATATTGCTATTCCGGCAGGATGAATGGGACAACAGGTTGTAAACGGCCTGCTTCATTTTTTGATTTTTCTCTTGGTGTCGGGAGGGGGATTTCCGTCCCCCTCCCGCGGTGTTTCGGATGCGATTATCCCAGCACCTTGTATGTCTCCACCGTCAGCAATTTTCCGCCCTGAAACGGTCTGGCCTTTCCGCTGATTTCAACTTTCTTGTCGATCATCTCGAGGAGTTCCTTCCCTTTTCCGGAATTCTCGACGATAAAACTCGCGGCCGATTCGGTTTTGATTTCAACGCTGGTAACCTTTCCACCCGAATCCTTGTCCCTGGCGACCACGATACCCGAATTATTTACTTTCTCATATGTGTAGGCCCCGCTCGTGCAGCCCGCCGCCAGAAAAATTAAAACCACAGCCGCAAGGCCGATTGCCGGAATATGAATTCCAAAAAGAAGTTTCTCCCTCGGGGTATATGTTCGGGGGGAATAGTCGATTTCCTGCCCTAAAGGGGGGCGGGGTTGAATCGGGGGGCGCGATCCCCCGGAATGTTTATCTTTCATACGATCTCCTCCTTACTCACAAATGCCGGTTTCAGCTTAATTCATCTTGCGGCTACAAAGGCAAAGAAGCACACTGCAGGCGCAGGTGAAAATTTAAACGGCGGAAGTAGTATTACATACGGTTTGATCAGGCTCTGGCGTGGTTGTAAGAAGGTGGCGCTCTGACGGGAATGGCCGTGCAATTTGCGCGGTGGGCAATGCCGGCGTCGGGGTTATAACTGCAGGGTGAAGGTTTCCGGGCGAAGACGATCGGCGTCTCCCCGGGTATTAAGGCAGCCTTAAGCAGGTCATTGAAACCCTTAATCCGGATTCGCATACCGTAAGCAGGGACTGTAGGCGTGCTGCTTACGATCCTGGGGACAAAGAGAACATCTTCGGAGGCGGCGCCCGGGTCGTTCCCGGCATACAGACACGGTAATGGCATCGCGGCCGGTGACAGACAGATGATAAGAAGGCAGGCAAGTGCTGCCCGAAATCGTCCTTTGGAAGTGGGGGCTGACATTTAAGACTGTCCCTTGAATGGGGAACGGGTTTTTATCGACGTTGATAATTTATGACGAAGAGGCCGATGTGTCAAGAAAATACGGAAAAATACGGAAAATCATACCGTACGCTGGAAAGATCAGCTCTGGGCCGGTTGCTGGCAGGCGGGTTTTCGGGTTGTCGATATCGCAGATCTGTTTTTACCGAAAGAGGTCGGGTTTTTCATCCCCGAACCCGGAAATGGATCTAAAGCGCCGCAAAGCAATGACGTTGATGTGGACAGGCAGGGATTAATCTGCCCTTGCGTTGCATAAACAACATGGCAAAGAGTAACCAACAATTCGATTTTCAAGCGAAAATCATTCGCTCAGTCCACAAAGGCCGTTCCAACCCCGGTGCATTCTAAGGATGGGGTCGATTGTTGCCATGTTGTTTACCCTTATCATTCGTAATGGGTCCACATCCGGATAATTTTAACAATTTTTTCGTTATCAAGTACCTGATAAACCAGTCGATGCTGTATATTTATACACTGGGAAAAGGCCCCAGATAAATCTCCTAATAGTTTTTCGAATGGCGGGGTCGTCTTGTATGGATTTTCACGTAGGATTTCAATGAGATGTTCAGCTTTAAAGCGCAGACCTGCACCGGACAGTTTTTTGGCGTCTTTTTGAGCCTGTTTGGTAAAAACGATTTGCCGCATTACCAGTCAAGTTCCTGGGTGCATTCCTCGACCGGAGTGGCTAATCCTTCGCGGATTGATTCCCGCATATCAGGTATGTTCAAAAGATAGATCGTTTCCTGTATGGCGCGCCAGTCATCCTCAGAGATAAGCACTGCATTAACCCGTTTGCCTTGTATGATAATCGGTTCGTGGGAGGAAGCGGCCTTGTCGATAAGCCTGTAAAGCTTTGATCTTGCTTCAGTAGCTGTTAATGTCGGCATAATTTTACCTTGATGTAATTTGATGTTTTGTCTAAACTGTACGTCATTGCGTACGCCCGGCACGGGCGTGAACTTATGGGGTGAAAGTCCCCTATCCGTGAATCCTGTTAATGATTAAAATCATTAGCAAAAGTATTAGCCGAAGGCAAGGGCGTTGCTGCGAGGCTTCGTCCGAAGGAAGCCAGAGCGCAAAGCTATGAGCCGACGAACAGAAATGGCATACAAGGCCCAGTCCCCGGGTAAGTCAGCACAACATGACAAAACCCCGGATTCAGGAGATAACGGATAAAAGATGTCAATTCTATCTATAATCGACAAAATGTGTTATTAAATTCCTTACCGTGTTTTATTCCGTTAAGAGATTGACACATTTGTAAAAAGTTCCAAATCTTGTCATGCCTGAGAAGGCAGGCGCCAGACACGCTTAAGTGAGGAATTAAAAATGAAAAAAGAGGACATTATTTTGTCTTTACGCCACTTCAAAAACATGAACGGTCAAAAATATCATATCAAACGGATCGGCATTTTTGGTTCTGTGGCAAAGGATGATATGCGTGACCTAAGTGACATCGATGTCGTTGTTGAACTGGGAAAACAGGACCTGTTTGATCTGATCGGTATTAAACTGGATTTGGAAAAACAACTGAATAAGCAGGTTGACATTGTCAGTTACAGAAATAAAATGAGCACCTTTTTAAAGCGCCGGATAGACAAAGAGGCCATTTATGTTTGATCGTGAACTGGTATTGGAGATATTATCTCAAATCTGCCTGGCAACTCAAAAAGTTATAAGACGATTTGGCCCGATAAAAACGGCAGATGATTTTATCGGCTCTGAAGCAGGTATGGAAAAACTGGATGCCATCTGCATGCAGCTCATAGCAATAGGCGAGGGGTTAAAAAATTTAGACAAGGTGACTGCCAATTCCCTTCTCCCCAAATATCCCCAGATTGAATGGCATAAAGCCAAGGCACTAAGAGATATCATCAGCCACCATTATTTTGATGTGAATGCTGAAGCAATATTCGATGTATGCAAAAGTCATATTCCAATCCTCAGTGAGACGATCAAGAAAATGAAAGACGAAATTGAAGAGTTGCCAATTTGCTGATATCGTTTCATTTTCGTTCAATCCGGGCTTTTTGCGCCCGGCGGCACCGCTGGATTCCGGGTCAAACCCGGAATGACGAAAAGAAGCATTTTCAATTGACTTAGGGGGGTCGGGCCACAGTAACATATTGTAAGCTCAGAAAAAGATGCCTGAAAACACCCTTATTTCGGCCTTAATCGACCAGTTTTTATGGGAAAACCGGCTGATTTAGGACGATGGGTGTTGAACCCATAAAACCGTGTTCCCTGAATCAGGCTGATCAGATTTACCATAGTGTGTCTGCTCTTCCCGGAGTTCAAAGGTATCATCCGCGCAAGTTGTCTTTCTTCCTTTGGCCCTAAACCCAAGGGATTCTTTCACCTTCTCGATAAAGGATTTACTCCCGACAGCAATGTTCTGGGTCCACTTGCTTTCTTTACCGCTGCTATTTGCCTGCACCGCACTGTCAACCCATTTATAGTGAGCCTCTTTTAAATCGTCATAATTATCAAATCCCAGCAAATCCATCAGCCGGTCAAAATCGATAATACCTTTTCTCTTTCTGGGCGTCTGGATTTCATTATATCCGCCAAACTCCCATTGTCGGGGATGCGTTACCACGCCGGCACGAACCATGTTCATATCGATATAGGTCATACACTGCCTTAAATAGCGGTTACTTTCCACGGCAGTAGCATGGTAACGGTCCTCCCAAAAGGCGCCCTTCCGGTTCTTGCGGACATTGTATTCCTGGCCGGTTCTGCCCGCAACCAGCTTTATTGAATCCGGGATAATATTCCGGCTGCCATTATCAAATACCAACAAGTGGATATGGTTGGAGGTGACCATATAATTCAACACGCTAAAACCGCGGTATCTTTTCCTGGCATGGTATAGCCATTCAATCCAGCGGCGACGATCTCTTGGAAACTTTAGAAGAAATTCTCTCTTATGGCAACGGTGGGTTATATGCCAGACATGTCGGGGAATGAAATGTCTTTTGGCGCGAGCAATTTTTTATCAAATCCCTTAATAGCCCAGTTTTAAGGGGAAAACTGGTGGATTAAGACCTTTATGAAGACGTTTTTAACGCATTTTAGTCGCAATGTCAATTAGTTGGCGTGGCCCGACCCCCGACCGTACAAGACAAGGTCAAACCGGTCTTGCGTTTCAAATTCCAGGTAATTCTGCTTATAATTTAAAACCAGATTTCAGCGGCTGCCGGGCAGAGCAGGATACGCGGCTCGGGGGTCGGGAATGCACACAAAAACTGTGCAACAGGAGAAATTCTGATCCTGTTTATGGGTTCAAACTGCCGTCGGCAGATGCTGTACGGGGTTGGAACGAAAGAAAAAGCTTTGGGGGTTTAAGACGAATTTATCAAGGAAAAATATACGTTACGATTAACGAGCGGCCGTTGGCGATCAGGAAAAAAAGCGCGCCGGGCGAAAAGGCCGGAAGGCGAATCCGGTTTTTATCAAAGCCCCAGTTCTGATCTTTACTCCTTGCAGGACTTGACCAGTCCGGACACCGCCTGGAACACATCGGTGAGCCGCAGGATGCCGGTTATCTCATTTCCCCGCAAGACCAGAAGCGACTGATGATGCCCGATCACCAACTGGTGGACGGCCTCGTTGAGGGAGGCATTCTCTTCGACGAATTCGCCCTCGCCGGGGCTGTGCATGAGTTCCTTTACCTTTTTTTGGCCGGCCTTCCGGCACAAGGCGTCAAGCGGCTTTTCCCAGAGGTTGTACTGCAGGAAGAGCGATTTCATGAATTTCCGGGAAAATGGGTAATAACCGGTAGCTCCGGTAAACCCGACCTGCTCATATTTGGGCTCGAGGGCCCTCAGGATGTCAAGCTGGCTGACCTTCCCAATGATCTTCCTGTTTTCTTCATAGACGAGAACGGCACGGTGCCGGTAGCGGGTCCGGTCAAACTCTTTTTGCGCTTTTTCAAGAGCCCGGACGGCATCGCGTAAATTGGCCTCCATAGAAACCGTGGCGTATTCCGACACGGGGACCATGACATCTTTTACGGTGATCGTTTTCATGGTAAGCCTCCATCGGCATTCAACCACGCTTTAGCGTGGTTGAATATATCCCGGATTCCGGGTCAAACCCGGAATGACGAAAAGGAACATTTTCGAATTTTTACGAGACCATTAATCCGGCAAATCCTGTCAGAAAAC
>Ga0068712_1001947_pt1 | contig 25826 bp, 19 predicted proteins | sample MTBAKSrepl1MetaG_FD_62987 | JGI IMG/M metagenome (GOLD analysis project Ga0068712, IMG submission 62987) | Enrichment culture microbial communities from Arthur Kill intertidal strait, New Jersey, USA, that are MTBE-degrading - MTBE-AKS1... | ecosystem: Environmental > Aquatic > Marine >... | reverse complement strand
GGGTAACTGATCTCAGCGGAAGGGTTCTAAGGGAGCAGCAATGCTATGAAAATCAGATCATTCTGCACAGGGAGAACCTGAGACCGGGTTCATATATTGTTGAGGTAACCTGTGATAAGTGGTATAAGGGGATGTTGATGGTGAAGTAGTGAGAAGTGAGTAGTGAGAAGTGAGTAGTGAGAAGTGAGAAGTGAGAAGTGAGAAGTGAGAATTGAGAAGTGAGTAAGGGATTACAGGTGGCGGAGTTAGGTTTGTTCTCTCAGTTCAACACCCATCTTTCGCAACCGCTTCAGATGACAAATGGCAGAGCCAGGTTTTGCTTTCGCTACTCAACGCTGGCAGAGCCAGGTTTTGCAGATTGGTGATTCAGGGCTTATTGTTTTACAAGAGCTAATAAATTTTCAATTTGGTATGACCAACCTTCACTGAAGTTTCGGTTGATACGACCTGTCCGGCGTTTTTCAGCCGGACAGAGTCGGATGAATATCTTCCTATTCAACACCCATCTTTCGCAACCGTTTCAGATGACTAATGGCAGAGACAGGTTTTCAAAAATTCGATGGTTTCCTGATATTTCAAAAACCTGGTCAATTAATTAGCATCTTTTATACAGCGTACAGACATTCCACCTGCTTTTGGGCTGAATGTTGTGTTATTCAGGTATGCAGAATCGTAGCTTACATAGCTAACCTTTATATTTGTACTAACTTCGGTTGTTGACCACCAGTATGCAACTCTTCCCAATAAATTAAAAGTTCCGTTAGTCATACGAACACCTCCCGGAAGAGCAGTGAAACCACTTTCATTGGTTGCATCCGTGTTAGGAGTTTCCCAGTGATCAAGACCCGCTTCTTTTAACAATCCTCCTGCAGTTGCATCTCCACCCAGGGCGGTACCAAGAGCAAGCCAATCAGCATTTGTTGGTACCCGCCAGCCTGTGGGGCAAAGTGTACCGGTTGCTATAGTGTACCAGTTATATAATGCACCGTATATGTCTTTATTGTTAATATCATTACTATACCAGCAGTATGCTCCATCAGTATCATTCATCCAGCCCTCTACACCTTCAATTAATGGGATAGGTGTTCCTTCATTAAAAGTAGTAGTTTTAAGGTTTTCCGCCATCCAAACCTGTTCCCCGATTTGAACAGTTTTATATACATTCCCATCAATATCTTTAACCAGAAAACCGGAGGAAACAAGTTGTTCTTCTAATTTTGCAACCCTTGAATCTTCAGTGGATTTTGAGAGCAGTGCATAAGGTACGCTCAGTAACTGACTGGTAACAATAATAGTGTAAACATCCGCCCCTTCCGGATCTATTTCTGTTTTAATAAAATATGGTCCATCTGACCAATCAATAGCTGAAAAGTCATCTGATGTTGTCCCATCTCCTATTACTACCGTTAGTAAACCATTTTCATTAGTTAGTGGAGACTGTGTTTCCACGTAAACAGCGGTTCCGCTTTCACTGTCCTGTAAAATACTGATTCGCATACTTACCTGTGTATTAGTGATCAGTTGACTTGTATTATCTCTTACAACAGCCTGGTAACTCATTTTTTGGGGTGATTGAGCGGATAATGTACAAAAGATAAAAGGTAAAAGCAGTGTTGCCAGAAACACCAATGCGTGTAATTTTGTTTTCATATAGGTAATTTTTAAGTTATTAATATAAAGTTTTTGTTAATAATATTTTGAGTCTGCTCCAAAAAGATATATTTTCAATTTAAAAGAAAGAACTGCCACAGATTACTCAGATTGTCAATTAATTAATACAAATTAATCTGTGAATCTGTGGCGATTTTTGCAATAATATGACTTTTCTGAGTAGATTCATATTTAAATTTTTCCATGTTAAAAATGAAATTCATACAACCCTCCTGAAAATTTCCGGAGCATAGTTACTTGTAATACTAACCTGAAATTTGAAATTGGAATTTATCCGCATAATCCTTACAATTTCCGCACTTCTTTCCTTGTCACCTGTCACCTGTCACCTTTTCACAATTTTAAACACCTTAACATCCATTCCTCTGTCTGTCACCTTCAGGAAATAAGTTCCCGGCATAATATGTTTCACAGGGATAGAGGTTTCGTTTTCCTCGATGTTTTTATTTATCAGCATTCTGCCATTAATATCGTACAAGGATGCAATGAATTTCTTTGGCTGTGCGGACGGAGTGTTTGAATCTGAACTATTGATTTTTAAAATAAGATAATCAGTTGCGGGATTTGGGTAGGCAACAATAGAAAGATCAATACTCATGGCATCCTCAACTGCAGATACAACGGAGATTTCATAGGGTTGCTGAACTCCCTGTGCAACAGAACCGGTTTCTCCGGTAATGGTGGTGTAAAAGACCTGTCCCACAGAGTAGCTGGCCGAACCACCGCTACCTGTAGCCTCCCCTCCGGATGCAGGAATGGCTTCCTGCGCCAGAACAGTGTAAAGAGAGAATGTAAATGGTAATAATAAAGCAGTTAGTGCTTTAACTGATTTTGAAAGGTAATTGTTTTTCATATATTACTGTTATTAGATAGGTTAAAATTTGATTTTTTTATTATAGAATGACAATTTACAAAAATATTTATTACAACAAATAAATAAAACATAGTAATTGATCAATAAATTGATTAATAGTATGAACAGAAATGAATTTAACTTGAAACCTTAATAACAATTTACAAAAATATTTTATTAGTAAATGCCTTTTCTAACTAGTAATAGCTGCAACTAAACATATAGGAAATATTCTTTCAGGTTCTTTGTAATAAAGTATTTTAGATGTATTGACTTACTATCAGAGACGCTTTAATAATTTAATTATTTTTTATTTTTTAATGATAAATTCATTTTACGGTATTAATATAATGCATTAATATATTTCAGAAAGGCCGGATAGCTCTTACCGCGCATGTTTGAGTTTTATGTAAATATTGTTGAAGGTTTCCATTATATAAGCCCCAGGCAAAATCGGCATTACTTTGTGATGATGACCAGATATATCCTGAAGACAGATTTCCTAAGCCGACAGAATTTAAGTTTTGCAATATCAAAGCTAATTCGTCTTTAGATGGCAGGAACCAGTCGGAATAGTCGTTCAAAACCAGATCGTCTGCGACTCTGGCTGCAATACCAGCTGTCGGGCAGGTGGCAATTATTGTTGCTGTATTGGCTGCTCCGGTACCAAAAGCAGTATTTGTAGCAATATTTGAATATGCACATCCCCATGGAGCAGCGCTTTGATTTGAAGGGGCACAAACAAGACCATGCTGTCCTGTTTCATCAATATAGAAGACAATTCCCCCGGCATAATTCTGTCCAATATAGGGTGTGGGAGGTGTTAAGGTAGTGAATACTATTTGAGGTCCGTAGGAAGTACCAACACTGTTGGTTACATATGCTCTTACATAATATGTAATGTTTCCTTTCAACCCGGTCAGATATGAAACAAATGATCCCCCGCCAGGACCATCATTTGTATGTGGATTGTTTACAGTTGGATTCGGTTGCCAGTTCCAGCAGACTCCTTTCTGAGTGACAGGACAATTACCATCATCTGTCACATTTCCTCCGCAGGTAGCAGTGTAAAAATCAATATCAGTCACCTCATTGGTTGTTACTGCTCCAACTAAACCTGTGCTTACAGTATTTTGAGTTCCGTAAGCTGTACCTATACTGTTTGTTGTATAAGCACGGATATAATATATTGTTCCACATCCGCTTAAACCTGTAACTGTACTCGAAAAATATCCGATACCTGTCCCATCTTCTGAAAAGTTATTATCCAGGGTAGGATTTTGTGAAGTGTTCCAGCATACTCCTCTTGCTATTATATCAGAACCCCCATCTGAGCTAATATATCCACCACTGCTGGCAGTGGAACTTCCTGTAATAGCAGATGGTGATGTTCCAACCGTTGGGATTGTGGGTTCAGGAATTACCAGATCAGTTGTTGTAAAATTTAATTCATTTCCATAAGTTGTCCCCGAACTGTTTGTTGCATAAGCTTTTACATAATATTTGGTTAAAGGTATCAACCCGGTCATAGTACTGTTATAACTGGCAGAACCTGTTCCATCGTCAGTAAAACTATTTGTAAGGGTAGGAGAGGAATTAATACTCCATACAACACCTTTTGCAGTAATTCCGGATCCGCCGTCACTGGTGATATTACCTCCTGAACCTGCAAAATTGGATGAAATTCCACTTATTGCTTTAGTCGTGAGCACAGGTGTTGTCAGAGCGAGTGTAGTAAAATTATACTCTTCTCCATACACTGTGCCTGCTTCGTTTATTGCAAAAGCTCTGACATAATATTTTGTATTGGGAGAAAGGCTGGTCATAGTTCCGGTAAAAATGCCGAGACCTCCGGCTTCAGAATAAACAAAATTATCAGTAGTAGGATTTGGAGATAGATTCCAGCAAATACCCCGGCTGGTTATCGAAGATCCGTTATCACTTGTAACATTTCCTCCGCAAACAGCGGTGGTATAGGAAATATTACTCACAGTGCCGGTTATTATAGAAGCAAGAGATAATGTAAGTGTAGTGAATGACAATTCATTACCATAGGCTGTTCCCTGGGCATTGGAAGCGTATGCCTTGACATAATATGTCGAATTTGATGTCAGTCCGCTTAGTAAAGCATTAAAATTATTTTCAGGGGTCTCTGCAATAAATTTATCATTAGCGACAGAAGGATCAGGATTTGTTGACCAGCAAATACCACGTTCAGTGATTTCGCTTCCTCCGTCATCAGAAATATTTCCACCTCCCATTGCTGAAGTATGTGAAATATTATAAACATCGCTGGTGCTGATTGTCGGAACAGTTAATGCCTGAGTCGTAAAACTCAGTTCGTTTCCATAGGAAGTTCCTACTGTATTTGTGGCAAATGCCCTGACATAGTATATAGTACCCGGAAATAATCCCGTAAGGTTAACCTGGAAGACAGCAGTGCTTTCCTCAGTCAAAATAAAATCATTGTTCAAAGAAGGCATGGATGCTGTTGAGTAACAAACTCCCCGGCTCAGGATCAATTCATTTCCGGGATTAGTAATTTCAGCATATATTGTAGCTTTAGTATACCCAAGTAATACTACTGCATTTGTGCTGACTGTCGCAACCGTTGAACCCGGGCTTCCATGCCCCACATAGCCTGCATTTACTACCACTCCGTCAGTAAAGCTAATGTATAATGAATCAAAGTTAATGACGGCGTTTTTCACTGTAACAGGTAATTTGATATTTCCTCCATCAGTAAGGAAGATACTGTCGTTACTAATATTCAGGGTTTGCAATTCATTAGTCACCGAGCCATCAAGTTCGGTCGTAAGATAAGCCTTTAAATCAGTAATCTGGTTTTCCTTAATGCTAATTCCGGTTGATTTATCCCAGATGGAAAAAACAGGATCATATTCAACTGTAAGATAAGATCCAAAATTACTGATCTGACTTTCTGTAATGCTAATGCCTGTGGACTTATCCCATGTATTGAACACAGGGTCACTCTCTGTTATTCCTTCGCTCAGGCTTTCAGAAGTTTTGGCATGTAAAGCATAGGGGACACTAAGCAGCTGGCTGATACCAGTTACAGAATATGTGGTGCCTCCTTCAGGATCAATTTCAGTCTTTATAAAATAAGGACCATCAGTCCAGTCAATAGCTGAAAGATCATCAGAGCTTGTTCCACTTCCAATTTCAATATTTACCAGTCCGTTTTCATTGGTAGATGGAGTCTGGGTTTCCACATAAACAGGAATACCACTTGCAGAACCTTTTAAAATACTTATCTGAATTCCTATTTGTTTATTAATTAACAATTGGTTTGAAGTATTCCGGATTACAGCCTGATAACTTAATTTCATTGGCGGCTGGGCAAACGGAGTTAAAGGAAAAAGGAGAAAGATATAAGTAAAAAGCAGAAACAGATAATATTTGGCATTGATAAACATATATCGTTTGTACCTATCAGGAGATTTGGCTGAAATCAAAGAGAGAAATGACAGAGGTTTTAAAACAATAGTCTTTCTTATCAGGTTAAATGTACGTTTCATAAATTATATATTATTAGGTTCAAAATAAATCACAACTGGTAACTATTTTAACTTAAAGAATAATTGTGTGTTAACACAAAATTTTACTAAGTAAAAAATTGAAATGAAAGGATCCCGGAAGATTTTCACCCAGAGAGGAAAAGATCATTTATTCGGACAAAAATACATAAAGTTTGATTGATTACACTATTAATATATAATGCAAATAAAAAGAATTACAGCCTTACATGTGTTTAAAGTATCTTTTTCAATGATTATTATCCCAGGAAGAAATGATTTTGTAAAAGCAGTTATTACGTTACAACGTTCAAAATTAAAAATAGTAGTACGTTATAACTTAATAACTTTATATTGCAGTTATCCACATTACTTTAAAAGATCGCCAATAAAAGCGATAATCATAAGGAATCTTTTTTAAATTTTTGCTTTATTTTTTCAAAAGATCCCGGATCTCTGTCAGGAGTGTTTCTTCTTTTGAAGGAGCAGGGGGAGGAGGAGGTGCTGCTTCCTGTTTTTTCTTCGCAGCGTTCATTGCTTTAATGACAATAAAAATAGAAAAGGCGACGATCAGAAAGTCGAAAGTTACCTGTAAGAAATTTCCATAGTTTAGCGTAACAGCAGGAACATTTCCTACAGCGGCTTTCATAACAATTTTAAGATCTGTAAAGTTCACACCTCCAACCAACAAACCTATTGGGGGCATAATAATGTCATTTACAATGGAGCTGACAATTTTACCAAAAGCTGCGCCTATAATTATACCCACAGCCATGTCAATTACATTGCCTTTCATTGCGAAGGCTTTAAATTCATCTAAAATTTTCATAATGAATACGTTTTAAAGGTTTGAGTTAAATAGTAAACCAAATTAGGGATAATTTTATTAATTACATCTGGTAACCAGGATAAATTTACTTTATTTTGAGGGAATAAGGTGATAAATATCTCGGTTACCAGTGATCTTTTATAAATAAATTCAGTTATAACTTAAATATTTGTTATTTATGTAAATAATTTAAGTTATAACTTATTTAACTATAATACAAAGATCGGACTATATTAATGATTAATAGAGGATCTCTGGTATAACCTGATTGATTTTCTGACTAACGATAGGCTGACAGGTGTTATTTGAAAAACTTAACCTCCAGCATTCTGCAGAGTGTATGATACACCGGTAACTGGTATTCCTGTATCTCTGCTGTAAGGCTGGAAGGGATGCATACAACTGCATCGCAGTATTTCTTCAGCGCACCGCCTGTCATGCCCGACATGCCGATCACCTTTAATCCTTTGGCTTTTGCAGTGATGGCAGCATTTACCACATTCCTTGCGTTGCCTGAAGTGCTGATAGCCATCAGAACATCCCCTGGATTACCAAACCCTGTAATTTGCTGGGCAAATACCAGCTCAGGATCTATATCATTGGAAATAGCTGTGAACAAAGCTGTATGTGCATTGAGTGATATGGCAGGCAATCCGGATTGAAGTTTACCGGCGATATAACCTCCTTTTTCAGGGGAAACTTTATGCAGGTTTTCAGCAAGTGTTTTATCCACCGGGCGGGGCAACTCAAAACTTTTCATCAGTTCCCCGACGATATGATCGGCATCTGAACTGCTGCCCCCGTTTCCGCAGATAAGCAATTTCCTGCCTTTATTGTAACATTCTTCAAGAATAGTGTAACTCAGTAATATATCATCCCTGCAGGGAATCAGTAATGAGCGGTTTACAAACAGGGTATCCAGAATTGATTCTATATTCATTTAAGTAAGGATTTCAATTTTGTACTTAAAGAAAGATACAATAAAATATTAAATATTTTCCCTTTGTGTCCTTCGTGATACCCTTTGTGTCCTTTGTGGTTAATCTCCATACGCATTTTACCACAAAGGACACAAAGGGTATCACAAAGGACACAAAGGGAAGGACTCATAATATATTAAAACAAAGTATCATATAATGCAACACATAATGCAGCGTAATCTCCAATGCTTTCTCCCAGTTTTGCAGGGACGATCTTACATACAGCCAGGGCAGACGGGATAGCTTCCTTCTCAAGTACGCTGTAAACGATCGGGTTAAAGAGGTCTTCATTCCTGGAGTAAATACTGCCAATTACAATACATTGAGGGTTGAGGATATCAATAATAATTGACAGGCCTTTTCCCAGGTGGTTTGCAGTGATCTCAACAATTTCCATGGCAGTTTTGTCTTTTTTCCTGGCAGCTTCGAAAACAACTTTTGCAGTGATGTTATCGGCTTCTTTTATGGAAGGACAAAATTCCACTTTTTCTCCTTTATTCAGTTTTTCAATAACTATGGATTTTGCAAGCCTGGCGATACCTCCCCCGCTACAGAATCCTTCAAAGGAACCAGCTTTCCCAAAACCTACCGGTCCGTCATCTGCGAGGCGAATATGGCCTACCTCTCCGCCAAGATCATTGGTTCCGGCATACAGACGGTTGTTCAATATTAATCCTGCTCCCATTCCTGTTCCGAAAGTAAGGAAAACCATGTTTTTTGTCCCTTTACCTGAGCCCATTAGCCACTCTGCAAGCGCACAGGCATTTGCATCATTCTGAACTGAAACATTTACTCCAAATTCATTCCTGAAGATCTCTGTTATTGGTATATTATCCCATCCCGGCAGGTTTGGGGGTGAATAGATCATTCCTTTCTCAGAATCGAGAGGGCCACCGCAACTAATGCCAATCCCCTTCAGATTTTTATGATCATATTTGTTGAAGAGAGTTTTTACATGACCTTTAAATTCATCGATTACAGCATATGGTCCTCTTTCAACTTTTGTTTCGAAGGTAACTTTTTCATACAGGTTGAACTCATTGTCACCCACAACAACGGCGCATTTTGTACCCCCCACGTCAAATCCTAAAAAATAATCTTCCGGTTTTTTCATAAACTTTTATTTTTTCTTTCCTGTTTAATGAATGTACTGTAGTTTTGTACTATACTCTCTCAGTCATTGCACATGTTATTAAAAATCAACACATTGCGCCTTTGCGCCATTGCGTCCTTTTTATTTTAAACGAATTATTGATTTTATTAACCGTTAAAAATAACAAGAAAATGACATCCTGTTATATAATAGTACGTTTTTCTACCAGGTTTCCTTAACATTTAAAATCGATATTATAATAATTTCCCCGGGAACTTTTCTAATAAAAAACATTATTGATAAATATCCATATTCCAGGCTAAATGATGAAAAATCCCATTTTTATTACCAAAAGAAACATCATCCAGGGAGATAACCATTTTCTCATAATTGTCTCTTATTTTGTCAAGATTTCCAAATTCCCTTTCAATTACTGTATCGTCAATTAACAAATAACAGCTTTGTATATATTTTACTAAACCTCCTTTTTTAATTACAAAGTCAATTTCCATGTTTCTGTCTGTACCTGTAAAAACATCATAACCATTTCTTTTAAGTTCTATAAATATGGCATTTTCAAGAAGATATCCCAAGCCAGGTTCAAATCCTGGATATAAAAGATTCCTGAACGACAAATCATTTAAATAATATTTTTTATTACTTCCTAATATCTTTTTCCCTTTCATATCATATCTGGGAACTTCATGAATTACGAAAGTTTCTTTTAAATATTCAATATATGATGAAATAGTATTGAAATTGGTAGTAACTTTCATATTATTGAAATAATTTACAATATTTTGTATTGATACAGGATTAGAAATATTTTGTGCGAGATATGTGAAAATCCTATCCAGAAGTCCTACATCCATAATTCTATGTCTTATAACAATATCCTTCAATACAATAGTGTTCTTAAGATCATTAATATAATGCTGCTTTGTTTCAAGGTTATTCAGATTAACCAGTTCAGGTAATCCTCCACTAATTAAGTAATTTATAAATTCTTGTTTGCCAGGGATTTTATTTGTTATCAGACAATATTCTTTAAAAGAATATGGATAGACATGAAATGTAATATAACGACCGGAAAGTAAAGTAGCTAATTCCCCTGATAAAAGAGTAGAATTAGATCCTGAAATGAACACTTCATATTCATTAGTATGATCCTGGGAATATGAATTTACAGTTTTTTCCCAGTCGTAGATAAGCTGCACTTCATCAAAAAATAAGTAAACCTTGCCTTTAGGTTTTGTTTTGTTGAGATATAAATTTATACATTCCCTCAGATCTTGGCCGTTCCTGATAAAATCAAATTCTATATATTCTTTGTTGATGTAAAGGATATTTATTGGATTAACCCCTTTTTCATGAAGATAAAAAATCAATTGTCTTATAAGGTAACTTTTACCAGTTCGTCTTTGACCTGTAATTACTTTAATTAATTGATTCCCCAAATAAGCTGAAAATTTTTGAAGATATACATCCCTTAATAATCCAAGATTTGGTTTTTGATTATCCCAAAAATTATATTTTTTTATTACTTCGAAAAGATCCTGCATAATATGGATTATTTAAATATATTTCAAAGTTATGCATTTTTTACGTAATATTTAAATATATTTCAAATTTTATGTTAAATTGACATAATTTTTAAGAATAAAAGTGAAAATTCTACCAGTTAATAATTATTTATCTTTAAATCAGGACAAAAAGATTTTAAGAAAATTTTTTTCTCATCTTCAATGGTTCTGTTTTTGTTTAAATGTCCAGCAACTGAACTTTTTTGTATTTTTGGATTTCATCATGAATTAGATATTATGAATCCAACCCGCGAAACTGCTTATTCCGAGCTTTGCAAATATGTTAAGAATGATAAAATGCTCATTCATTCTTTATGTTCTGAAGCTGTCATGCGTGCACTTGCCCGCCGGCTTGGAGAAGATGAAGAAAAATGGGGACTAGCCGGCCTTCTCCATGATATTGATGTGGAAATCACCAATGCCGATCCGCATACACACGGATTAATGTCTGCTGATATTTTAAAAAATATGGGTGTTGACGAAGAGATCATTGATGCCATAAGTATGCATAATGAGATTGCCACCGGGAAAGACAGGAATACGGTTTTCCAGCATGCCCTGGCAGCAGGGGAGACCATTACCGGGCTAATATATGCTACTGCACTGGTTTATCCCGATAAAAAGATAGCTTCGGTTAAATATAAATCAGTTAAAAAGAGGATGACAGAAAAAGCATTCGCCGCTTCTGTCAGCAGGGAAAATATTTTGGAGTATGAGAAAACCGGGATTAATCTTGATGAGTTTATTCAGATATCTGTGGATGCCATGAGGGAGATAAGTGAGGAGATTGGGCTTTGAGGAGGAGGGATCAAGGGGATCTCCACCTTCGCTTCGCTACGGCGGATAAAAAGGGATCACGGGATCAAGACCAATAACCCAATAACCCAATAACCCAATAACCCAATACCCCAATACCCCAATAACCCAATACCCCAATAACCCAATAACCCAATAACCTAATAACCCAATAACCCAATAACCTAATAACCCAATAACTCCACAACCCAATAACCCAATAACCCAATAACCCAATAACCCAATAACCCAATAACCCAATTTTTAATTTATAATATTATACCTTAGCTTTGTTGTAACTATAAAAAGTAATATTTATATAATGAACGAATCAGAAGATATAAATAATCAACTTGTTGAAGGTAATGAAAAAGCCTTTAAGGAGTTTTTTTATATCTTTTATCCGGGATTCTGTCTTTTTGCACGCAAGTTCATAAATTCTGAAGGAGTCATTAAAGATATTGTCCAGGAAGCATTTATAGAATACTGGAAAAACCGGAATAATTTTATAAGTATTGAAAAAGTAAAGGGATTTCTTTATAAAGTGATCAGAAATAAATGTTTAAATCATCTAAAGCATCAGAAAATAATAGAAAAATATGATAAGCAGAACATTGAATCTGAGTCATATTTCAGAGACAGCATAATAGAAGAAGAAACCTACAGGATCATACATAATTTCATTGAGAAGCTTCCGCTGAAATCCCGGATAATAATGCAGCAAAGTATGGAAGGAATGACAAACCAGGAAATAGCAGATTCCCTGAACATATCCATTAATACGGTTAAAACATCGAAATTAAAGAGTTACAGGTTTTTAAGAGATAGTTTAAGTAGATATCTGTTTTATGTTGGAGTGAATTTTATTTTTTGGATATAAATTTCATAAGCTCTTCAGATTTTTTCCCTTTCCACAATCACCCTCTTTTATTAGTTAGTTGTTATATCAACAATTTTACTAATACAAAAATGCAGGAATTTAAAGATCATTTCAGGATATCTATCCTAATCACCAGAGAGATATGTGGTGATATAAGCCTTGAAGAGAAGGAGGAATTAAACGGATGGATCAGTCAAAGCTCTGAGAATAAAAAATTATATGAAAAATTATTGAATCCTCAGGATCTCAGGGAATATCAGAAAAAATATGAATTTTTTGAAACAGATACTGCGTGGAGATCAGTTTCCAGGAAAGTATATAATGCCAATAGAAGGAAGCTCGTTATTATGAGGGTGTTAAAGTATGCTGCACTTATAGTTTTACCTTTAATCAGTGCCGGTATTGTTTATTATTTTTTAAGTAACAAGCCGGCATCAGAGATTGCTGAAAATAAGACACATAACATTTTTCCCGGAAGTCCGAAAGCACGTTTGATCCTGGCGGACGGGCAGACATATCATCTTGATGATGAAAAAGCTTTCAACTTTATTGAAGAAGACGGAACGGTAATAGAAAAAAGGCAGAGTGCACTGGATTACACTGCAGATTCGGTTCAACCGGTTGAAGAGACATATCTTTATAATACTGTTGAAGTTCCACGCGGAGGAGAGTATACACTCATCCTTTCTGATGGGACCACTGTTCATTTGAATTCTGTTAGTTCATTAAGGTATCCAGTTAAATTTTCAGGCAAGTACAGGATGGTAGAACTTACAGGAGAAGCATTCTTTGATGTAAAGCATGATAAAAGGTCACCATTTGTAGTCAAGATCAATAATGCAGAAATTGAAGTGTTGGGTACTTCATTTAATATAAACGCATATGAGGGAGGAGAATTTAATACCATAACCCTTGAAACAGGAAGTCTGAAAGTGTATAAGGACAATTCACAAGGGAACGGGACTTTACTTAAACCCAACCAGCAGGCATTGATCTCCCGGAGTTCTGAGGATATTAAAATCAGGGAAGTTAATGCATCTCTTTATTCTTCATGGAGATATGGGAAAATTATCTTTAAGGACGAAAGGCTGGAAGAAATCATGGATGTTCTTGCACGATGGTATTCTATAGATGTATTTTATTTAAATGCATCGGTGAAGGAACTTCGTTTTGGGGGATCGCTCAATAAATATGAGAGTATTTCTCCTATCCTGGAAGTATTTGAATTAACCAATAAAGTAAAATATAAAATAAACGGCACTACCATTTTATTCTATGAATAAAAAAAGAACAGGAAATGTGGCGGCATTCCCTGTTCTATACATTTTAATTAACACAAGTAGGAAACCTTATGTCTAACTAAAAGCGTTTAAATTTATGAAAAATTACTCAAGAAAGATTTATTACCTCCAAAAATTCTTACCTAAAACGATCCTGGTCATGAAAATGATTACCATTTTATTAGTGATTGGGTTTATTAATGTTTCGGCTAGTGTATATTCCCAGAAGGCAAAGATCAACCTTGATCTTAAGAATGCCAGTCTTGAAGATGTTCTTTGGGCAATTCAGGAACAATCGGAATTTGTTTTTCTTTATAGTACCGATGATGTTAAAAAGGTTAATAATATTGATCTTTCGGTCAGAGAAGGTAATATAGAGACTATTTTAACTGAATGTCTTTCTGATTCTGATCTGAAGTACAGTATTAAACACAAGACGGTGGTAATATCTGTCGATCCTTCAGCAGGTAAGACAAAACATGTTTTTCTCCCGATAGAATTACCTCAGCCTGTGATCACTATCTCAGGGAAAGTGGTTGATGATAAGGGAATTCCATTGCCAGGGGTAAATATTGTTATTGAAGGCACTACAACTGGAACAATCACTCAATTAAATGGTGAATATTTTATTAATGTTTCCGGTCCTGAGGATGTACTGGTTTTTTCATACGTTGGATATATGAAACAATCGGTTATAGTTGGAGACAGGAAAGTCATTGACATTACCATGTTACCGGATGTTGCAATATTGGAGGATGTAGTGGTTGTTGGTTATGGTAAACAAAAAAGGGAGAGTGTTACAGCAGCAATAAGCTCTGTTACATCAAATGACATTGCACGTAATCCTGTTTCAAATGTAAGTCAAAGTTTAACAGGTCGTTTACCTGGATTAACTACAGTGCAACAAAGTGGTGAACCGGGTAACGACAATCCGATTATTAAGATTCGTGGTGTTTCTACTCTTTCCGAAGGATCCAGGTCCGACCCTTTAATTCTTGTTGATGGTGTTCCTCGTGAAAGTATGAATTTAATTGATCCTAACGAGATTGAAAACATTACAATACTTAAAGATGCTTCTGCAACTGCAGTATATGGAGTCAGAGGAGCAAATGGTGTTATTTTAATTAATACCAAAACAGGGATAGAAGGTAGAAAGCCTGCTATAAATTTCACTTCAAACTTAAGCATCCAGAATCCAATAAAACTGCCCCAATTCCTCAATTCCTATGAATGGGCTGTTTTAAAAAATGAAGGATTGCTTAATGATGGCGGAGTTGAGATATTTCCCGAAGATCTGATACAGGCTTTTAAAGATCATACTAATCCGGTACTTTATCCGGATATTGACTGGGTTAAAGAAATAATAAGACCTGTCTCTCTCCAGCAACAGTACAACCTGAATATTTCAGGAAGTTCTGACATTGTAAGGTATTTTGTATCAGTAGGATATTTTACACAGGATGGAGCTTATAAATTACCTGAAGGACTTGATACTGATTTAGGCTTTGAACCAAATCCCAAAGCTCAAAGGTACAACTTCAGATCAAATTTTGATGTTAATATAACACAAGATTTTACAGCTTCTGTCAGGTTGGGATACATTAACAGAAATTTAAATTATCCTGGAGAATCATCAACGGATCTTATGTTTAAGTTAATGCAGGTTCAACCCTATAGCAATCCGCCAGTTGTGGATGGGAAATTTGTAAACGGATACCTGAATGATCCTTTACTTCAGGTTAACCGGATGACCTCTCCTTTTGGTAATATTATTCAGAATGGTTATCAAACTTTCTCAGATAATACTCTTAATACAAATATTGAGTTGAGACATAAATTAGATTTTATTACTAAGGGATTGTCAGTCAGAGCTATGGCTGCCTATGACGGGTTTTATAATCATGAAGTTTTTAGAAATAAGAAAACAGATGAATATACTATCTATTGCGACGATAGTCTTCCGGAAGGTTATTTCTTAGTTAAAACAACTGATGAAGGCAATTTTGGTTTCTCTGAAAGTTACGATAAATGGAGAAATGTGTATATGGAATCTTCATTAAACTATGACAGAGAATTTGGAGATCATTCAGTAACTGGATTATTATTATATAATCAGCAGAAATACCATGATCCTGATTTGCAATTTCAGGTTCCGCAAAGTATGATGGGATTGGTAAGCCGTGTGACCTATAATTATAAAAGTAAATATCTGGCGGAGTTTAATATGGGATATAACGGATCTGAAAATTTCCCCAAAGGAAAACGGTTTGGATTTTTCCCTGCCTATTCTTTTGGGTGGGTTCCAACCATGGAAAAATTTTTCCCGGAGAATGATATCTTAACTTACTTGAAGCTCAGAGGATCATACGGCGAAGTTGGTAATGATAAGATTGGGGGTGACAGGTTTTTATATTTGCCCTCATCGTTTTCATTTACATCAAACAATACTAGCGACGGTTATTACTTTGGCATGTACGGAGTTAATCGTCAACGTTATATCGGATCTCAGGAAGATAAAATAGGAAATCCAAATGTAACCTGGGAGAGAGCCAAAAAAATGAATATTGGTATGGAGATGAGATTTTTACAGGGTAAATTTTCTTTTGAGGGAGATTATTTCCAGGAGGACAGGGATGGGATCCTGATAAATTTACAGACCATTCCAATGATAGTTGCCGCTGAATTACCTGCTGCAAACCTCGGAAAAGTACAAAATAAAGGATTTGAAATGCAGGGAAGATGGAGAAGTAATATTGGAAACTTGAATTATGAGTTGAGCGGTAATATGTCTTTCGCAAGAAATAAGATTTTATTTGCCGATGAACCAGTATTGGAATATGAGTGGCTGCAGGAGACAGGTTTTTCTGTTGGGCAAACCAAAGCAAAAAGAACAGAAGGTTTATATAATTCCTGGCAGGAAGTAAATAACAGACCATACTATGGTTTTTATGGTAACGCTGTTCAACCGGGTGACATAAAATATGTAGATATTAATGGAGATGGATTGATAAACTTTCTTGATATCGTTCCAACAGGATTTTCCAAGATTCCTGAAATTACATGGGGCTCTTCATTCCGCATTCAATTTAAAAAATTTGAAATGTACGTCCTGTTTCAAGGAGCTCAAAATATATGGTCAAATTTCAGACTTTCACTTGGCAATGCTTTCCAATATGGAACAAGGGCAACATTAAAAGAACATGTTAACAGGTGGAACCAGGAAAGATATGAAGCTGGCGAAACAATAACCAGACCAAGATTAAGTAATGATTCAGCTCTTAGCCCAAATGGTGAAGCTGCAGGATATTCAGACTTCTGGATGGTTGATGCAAGTTATTTACGTTTGAAAAATCTTGAGTTAAGCTATAGGTTTGATAATCTCTCTCTTAATAAAATAGGAATAGAAAGTTTAAGAATTTATTTAAATGGCAATAATTTAATAACTCTTAGTGATGTAGATGTAGGCGATGCTGAGATGGGATCAAATACACAGATGGTTTATCCCCTGGTAAGAGTATTTAATGCCGGAATTAATATAACATTCTAAAAAATCAAAAGAAATGAAAAGTTTAAATTTGATACTATGGTTTATTAGTATAAGTATCCTTTTTACAATAAACTCATGTGAAGATTTTCTGGAAAAACCAATCATATTAAGCAGTATTACTGAGGATGATATATTTTCTTCAAGAGAAAATGCAGAATCTTTCCTTTGGCAAACTTATAAAGAAATTATCCCATATGGTTGGGCATACGAAAACCGTAATACTCATAGGGTTTATCGTTCAATGCTGGCAGCTATGTGTGATGAGGTTTATTATTCTATAGGATCATCTCTTTCAGCCAGGTCAGCAGTAGCAGGGTATAATGCAGATGCAATTGATAATATACCTGATCTTTATCATAAAAACTGGGATGGAATAAGAAGAGCATGGACATTTATTGAAGATGTAGATATGGTTCCTGATATTCCAATAGAAGAAAAAGAAAAAATGAAGGCAGAAGCTAAAGCAATGATTGCTATGCGTTATTCATATATGCTTAAACATTACGGAGGAGTCCCGATAGTAAGGAAACGTTTGTCAGTGGAGGATGATTTAACTATCCCAAGAGCCACTATTGAAGAAATGGTGGATTTTATTGTAGAACTTTGCGATGAGGCTGCTTTGGTTCTGCCAGATACGTATCCATCTAACTGGCATGGACGCATTACCAAAGGAGTAGCATTAGCTGTTAAAGCTGAAACTTTATTATTTGCTGCCAGTCAGGTTTTTAATACTAACACCCCTGTACTGGATTTTGGGGAGAACGCACGCTTAATTTCATATCCTTCTTACGATAATAACAGGTGGAAACTTGCTGCAGATGCCAGTAAGGCAGTTATTGACTGGGCTCCACAAGGCGGACATCATATTATAGATACAGGAAATCCGTTCGATGACTTTGGGCGAGCTACCTCAGAAGAGGATAATCCTGAAATATTATTAGCATATAAGGCAAGATTCCCAACTTCATTATGGGTAAATTATTATCTTCCAAGACTAGGATATTTTAATGAAGGATACGGTATCAGGTTGAATATTATGCCAATGTTTTATAAAGCGGATGGAACTGACCAGGAATGGCCTTCCTACACTGATCCTCCTGTTTTTTATCCTTATAGTTTATATATCCAGAAAATGGAAGAAATGGAATCCAGATTTAAACAAACAGCATGGGCATATGGAACTAGTGCATGGAACAATCCAGGTCATCCTCGCTTTCAATGGAATATGAATGCAGCTATGCCTTACAGAGTTGAGGGAGATTATCCTTGTGTAGGAAAATTAGTAAAATTTGTTTACAATTATAAGGGAGGGACAGGTGCTACTTCTACTTATGCTCAAGATTGGATTGTTTTTCGTCTTGCTGAGTTCTACCTCAATTACGCAGAAGCAATGAATGAATATACTGCCAACAGTCCTGAAGCATATAATGCTTTAAATGTTATAAGAGACAGGGCAGGATTACCGTTAATAAGTCCTTCTGACACAAGATATAACACACAGGAAACACTTCGGCAATTAATCAGACGTGAAAGGGCTGTTGAATTATTTGCAGAAGAACATAGGTTCTTCGATGTTAAACGTTGGCGAATCGCACATTTACCCGGAATTGTCGGTGCTCCGCGTTATGGATTTACTTATGTAAAGAATGCCGCCGGTACTGGTTATGATGAATTCAAAGTTTATAGAGTTGATGACCATGTTTGGTTTGACAGAATGTACTTTACTCCATTCCCGATTGAAGAAACAAACAAAGGCATTCTTATTCAAAATCCAGGTTACTAGGTATACTAATAAGTAAAATTAATTAAGATAAATAAATACTTACATATCATGATAAACTTACTAAACAAAAAATATATATCCCTGTGTTATCTGATACTAACCTTTTTCCTTTTTGTTACTCAGGGTGGTTTTGCTCAAATAAATGTGAATGGAAAAGTTTTGGATGAGGCCGGATATCCCTTAAAAGGTGTGATAATTAGTCAAAATGAAGTAATAATCGATTCAACAGATGCTGATGGAACATTTTCTATTACCATGAATGAGCAAAATTCGTTATTATTCGATCTTCATGGATTTAAATTTTATGAAGAAAAATATACCGGTAATAGTGAAATGATAATTACTATGAAAAAAGATCCATTTCAAAAGACTGTTAATATCGCCTATGGACAGCAGAAATTAATGGATCTTACTTCAGCTGTTTCAACAACAAGTGGTGAAGACATAGATAAAATCCCGGTTCAGACTTTAAGTAATGCTTTACAAGGTATGCTTCCAGGTCTGATTGTTTTACAAACATCTGGTGAACCAGGTGCTGATATTCCTGAAATGCATATAAGAGGACTGAAGACATACAATGATAATAGTATTCTGATTTTTGTGGATGGATTTGAATCTACATTTGATCATTTATTAGCTTCAGAGATTGAAAGTGTAACTGTATTAAAAGATGCCGCTTCACTCGCTCCTTTTGGTATGCGCGGTGCCAATGGCGTTCTGTGGGTTACTACAAAAAGAGGTATTGAAGGAAATGCAAGAATCACTTTGAATAGTAAAGTTGGATTTTCACAACCAGTTCAATTGCCTAAATTTCTTGGTTCTGCCGATTATGCCAGGCTTTATAATGAAGCAATCAGCAATGATGCTGGCATATGGTCCCCTGTTTATTCTGCTGATGATATTAATAAATATAGCAACGGTACCGATCCTTTATTTTTTCCAAATGTAAACTGGTATGATGAAATATTACAAAACCAGGTGCCATACAGTGAAACCAATTTATCTTTCAGGGGAGGAAGTCCTCTTATTAAATATTTTATTCTCCTGGGGTATAAGAATGCGGATAAATTATATAAGCAAAATCAGTATGATCAAACTGGGGTACTGGAGAATACAGGATCTATGAACCGCTATAATTTACGATCAAATATTGATGCCAAACTAAGTGATATTTTCAGTCTTTCTTTGGATCTGGGTGGTGCAATACAAAATTCATTCTTCCCAAATATTGATAATATCTGGGATATTCTTTCATTGTATCCTCCAAATATTTATCAACCCATCAATCCTGACGGTTCCTGGGGAGGAAATGCAATCTACCCCGATAATCCGGCAGCTTCAATTTATGCTAAAGGCTTGAAGTCAAGACATGATATGACATTTCAAACTGCTTTCACTTTGCACGAAAATCTAAATTTCATAACAAAAGGTTTAAGCTTTAGTCAATCTATTGCATTTACAAACTGGTTTCAGGGTAATTACGACAGAAAAAGAGATTATGCCCGGTTTGAACCATACCTGGATGATGATAGTATAATGTATTATCAATTTATGAATGAAACGGATTTTTCAATTGATGAAAGTCTTTACCAGCAATGGAGGAGAGTGAATTTTGCAACAAATATTAATTATGACAGGAATTATGGGCTGAATAACATATCCGCATTACTTACTTATCGTCAGAATCGTTATATCATTGGGGGAAATGAAGTACCTTATCTCCATAATGGAATTGCAGGACGTGTTAGTTATAATTATAACCAGGAATATTTTACGGAATTTTCATTTGGATTTAATGGTTCAGAAAATTTTCCGCAAGGAAAACGTTATGGTTTCTTCCCCGCTATTTCAGCAGGTTGGATGTTGTCCAAGGAAGAGTTTTTTAACAGTTTAGACTGGATTGATATATTAAAAATCAGAGCATCTGCGGGCATAATTGGTAACGACAGATATGGTGCGGGACGCTTTTTATATCAACAATATTATCCTGATGGAGATGATTTTATTCTAGGCTGGGATGGAACCCGCAGTGTGGGTTCATATACCGAAGGAGCAATAGGAAATCCTGATATCCGGTGGGAAAGTAGTTTCCAATTTAATATAGGATTTGATTCCAGAATGTTTAAAAACAGACTTGATTTATCCTTCGATTATTTTAATGATAGAAGAACTGATATTCTTGGCAAACGTGAGGCCTCTATCCCACTTATTCTTGGAATTGAATTACCCTATGAGAATATGGGAAAAGTTTCATGTTCAGGGTTTGAGACATCAGTTATGTTTTCAGATAAAATCCAGGATTTTGAATATTTCATTGGCGGAAACCTCAGTCTATCTCATAATAAAATTAAATACATGGATGAAATTACCCGAAGAGAAGAGTATTTATACAGAACAGGAAATCCGGTCGGACAACCTTTTGGTTTGGAAGCGATCGGTTTTTATCAATCCTGGGATGAAATTAATGATGCAAATACACCAGTACCTGTCTTTAGTGCCATTCAACCGGGCGATATAAAATATAAAGATCAGAATAATGACGGACTGATAAATGAAGACGACGAAATGCCAATTGGATTTAGTGATGTTCCGGAAATTTATTACTCAATGAATCTTGGTTTAAAATGGAAAGGTTTTGATATTTCAGCATTATTATATGGTGTTGCAAACCGTAGTATCCTTTTAGACGGAGATTATGCCTGGGCATTCCTGAACAATGGACAAGTGCCTGAGATGGCCAAAAACAGATGGGCTTATTATCCTTCTGAGGGAATTGATACAAGAGCTACTGCAACCTATCCGAGATTATCCACTCAGTATAATGAAAATAATTACAGGCTATCATCATTCTGGCAAAAATCAGGTAATTATTTAAGATTCAGAAACATAGAAGTAGGTTATACGATTACAAATAAAGTAGCAAAAAAACTGGCCATGAATAGTTTCAGAATTTACCTTAGTGGGAATAACTTATTTACATTTAGTGACATCGAGGATTTTGACCCGGAAGTAATGACTGGTTACCCATTATTAAAAAGTTATAATATAGGATTAAATCTAAGTTTCTGATCTAATTCCTGCTATTAAATTTTCTTAATAAATCTAAAAAAAATTAAGATGTACATTCAGAAAAAACTAAATAATATGAAACAAATTGTCATTTTTTTACTTATATGCTGCATATCTGTAGCATGTGAAGATATTTTGGATAATCGAATCGATACTGAATTAAAACCCGATCAGGTATTTGTAAATTATGAAAGAATAAGAGATTTTGGTTATGGAGTATATACTTTCATCCCGGAAGGTTTTAATCGGATAGATGGTTCGTTATTAGCTGCAGCAACCGATGAAGCTGAACACACCGATTATAGTTCTGATGTTCAAAAGTATAATCTGGGAGCATGGAACCAGTATTCCAATCCTGATGATTGCTGGGCACACTATTACAGGGGAATACGCATGGCAAATATTTTCCTGGAAGGCTCAACTGATTATATTAATATTTTGGCTAAAGACACATTAAGTCAGCAGGGGAAACAGGAATATCAGAATCAGGTCAATGATATTGGATGGATGAGAGGTGAAGTACGCTTTCTGCGTGCATACTTTTACTTTGAATTAATTAAACGATATGGAGGAGTACCATTAATAAATGAAGTAAAAAACATTAATGAAGAGTTAAGTATTTCCAGATCATCCTTTAATGATATCATTCAATTTATTGCAGAGGAATGTGATGCTGTAAAGAATAACGTTAGAGTTGAATGGAGGGGATTTTTGGATACTGAAACTGGCCGGGTTACCAAAGGTACTGTATTGGCACTAAAAAGCCGAGCATTACTTTATGCTGCAAGCCCCTTATATAATTCAGGTACTGTTGCTTCTAAATGGGAAGCCGCAGCATCTGCTGCAGCTGAAATAATTTCAATGAATAAATATATTCTTGAAGGTAACTATCAAAATTTATTTATTGCACCTCTATCCTATCGAAGTGACGAGGTTATATTTTCGTTAAGATCCGGGAATCAAAATTTTATGGAGAGGATGAATTATCCGATTGGTACTTTAGGAGGACAAAGTGGAACCTGTCCTACCCATAACCTTGTTGATGCTTATGAAAAGTTAGCAGGATGGGATGCTGCCAATCCATATGAAAAAAGAGATCCCCGGTTAAAGATGACAGTTGTTGTAAATAACTCATCATGGAATGGAAGGACAGTTGAGATTTGGGAAGGAGGATCAGATGGCAAAGGGAGATTGATGGCAACAAGAACAGGGTATTATTTAAAAAAATTTCTTGCTCCAAATATTAATCTTGTCAATAATGTAAAAGCTGTATATTCATGGATACTTTTTCGTTATGCTGAAATTCTGTTGAACTATGCTGAAGCAATGAATGAAGCATATGGACCGGATGATGATCCTGAAGGTTATGGTTTGACTGCCCGTCAGGTTGTTAATAATGTCAGAGCAAGAAATGGAGTTAATATGCCTCCTGTAGTAGCAGCAGATCAGACAGAACTACGGGAAAAAATCAAACATGAAAGAAGAATTGAACTGGCATTTGAGGAACACAGATACTGGGATGTGCGTAGATGGAACGAGGCAGAAGCAACACTGGGAAGCTCAATTCTTGGTGTCAGTATAGCAAAAAATGAAACTTCTTTTGAATATGAAGTTACTGAATTAGAGAATCGTGTATTTGAGAATAAAATGTATCTATACCCTATTCCTCAAGTTGAAATTGATAAGTTTGGAGGTGTTATCCAACAAAATCCCAACTGGTAAACATCTTTAGTATTAATTATATCAATTTGTAAAGAATGATAATAGTTTTAAATTTTAAAATTTAATGTTATGAAAAGTTATAAATTTCTTTTACTAATAATACCAGTATTATATATTATGGGTTGTGAAAAGGCAGCACAAGATGAAGAGTGGGGATACTCATTATTATATATTCCTCAGGCTGTTGTGCAATCAGGAGGAACAAATAATAATTATGAAGTAAAGTTATTTGCTTCCGGAACAAATGATACTTCCATTGTTGTTGGATTATATCGAAGCGGACTTGCTCCCCTGGAATCCGTGACTGTTGATCTTTCTGTTGATGCTGACACATTGGCAAGTGCAATAGCTTACGCTCAGAATCCCGGAGTTCCTGCATCCTATAATGTTTATAAAAACGCAAAACTTCTAAGTTCCGGTTATTATACTTTACCGCCATCAATAAGTCTTGAAAACGGTATGCGCTCGAATTATGTTTTACTGGAATTAAAAAAGAACCTGATTTTTGCTGATCCTGATTATAGCAGTAAAACATTTATATTACCAGTACGAATTAAGAATCCCACAAAATACGAGCTAAATCCTGACCTAAGCCTGGTTATGTTTATTTTTAAGAGTGAATAAACTTCTTAATTTATAATTCGAAAAAATAAATAAAATGAAATATCCTGAAATATTCAGATATGCCCTGATTATCCTGCTTATTTCTTTTACTGGTTGTAAAAATTATAAGCAGGAAAATTCAGGGACAGTACGTTTTGGAATTTGTGCTGATGTTCATAAAGAAATACTGCACGATGTGGATCTGAGGTTAAAAACATTTATTACAAGAATGAATGATGAAAATGTTGATTTTATCATTCAGCTTGGAGATTTTTGTCAACCACAAGTATTTAATGAGCCATTTGTAGATATATGGAATTCATTTAAAGGAGATAAGTATCATGTTCTTGGGAATCACGATATGGATAATCATATGGATACAGTTAAATTCAATGCTGATTATACTGCCCGGTATTTTGGAATGCCAAACAGGTATTATTCTTTTAATAAAAATGGTTTCCATTTTATTGTCCTTGATGGAAATGAAAAAACTGATCCCCCCAAAAGCGGCTATCCTCAATATATGGGACCTGAACAATTATCATGGCTTAAAAATGATCTGACTACAACAAAATTACCGGTAATTGTTTGTTCCCATCAAAGCCTTGAATGGGGTATTGATAATGCAGCTGAAGTCAGACAGATTCTGGAAGACGCAAACCAGAAATCCGGTAAAAATAAAATAATAGCTTGTTTCAGCGGACATCATCATGTAGATCATCTTTCAGTTATCAATGGTATTTATTATATACATATTAATAGTATGTCGTATTCTTTTCTTGGAACAGATTTTATACATCAGGGAAGATATAGTAAAAGAATCGATTTAAGGTTTCCAAAAATTAAAGAAACTGCACCTTATAAAGATCCACTTTATGCAATTGTAACTATTGATAAGGATTTTACTATTAATATCGAAGGCGTTGAAAGTGAATGGGTAGGTCCTTCACCGGAGGAATTAGGAAGTAAAAGATATGAAGGAATGGTTGCTCCAAAAATTTCCGATCGCTTATTAAAAGCATTGGATTAATGTTTGAAAAAATTTGTAATAATCTTTTATTAGATTTTATTTTATCGGATTTTCAAAAAAAGTCTGAAAATCATCTGCCCGGATATTGCAGATTGTATTTCTATAAGGATAATATTAATCATTTGATATTTAATGATTTACAAATATTTTATTAATGGATGTATTTCTTAAATTATGAAATTTATTTCCCTGTTGTTATTATTAAATAATATTAAAAATAATGTTATGTACAGAATAAAAATCATTGTAATTATAAGTGTTTCATTATTATCTTTAGCAACTGAGGCTCAAAATTATGTTGTCCCAGGTACAATAATTAATCATTCTCCGGCATCTTCAGGTATTTATATTGGTTGCCCCGGAATAGCGATTACTGACAAGGGAATATATCTGGCCAAACACAGCGAATTCGGACCTGGCTCAACCGAATGGGAATCAGCCGTAACTCATGTCTATCGTTCCGAAGATTGTGGTACAACCTGGACCCGGATCAGTACAATAAATGGATTATTCTGGGCTTCTATTTTTACTTATAATAATGCTGTATATCTTCTTGGTACGGATAAACATCA
>Ga0068712_1001944_pt1 | contig 25832 bp, 28 predicted proteins | sample MTBAKSrepl1MetaG_FD_62987 | JGI IMG/M metagenome (GOLD analysis project Ga0068712, IMG submission 62987) | Enrichment culture microbial communities from Arthur Kill intertidal strait, New Jersey, USA, that are MTBE-degrading - MTBE-AKS1... | ecosystem: Environmental > Aquatic > Marine >... | reverse complement strand
GTCCAGGTGGCCTTGCAGGAGGCACCGCATCAGTTCGGTTCCCTGTTCTTTGATCAGGGCCTCGACCTGATCATGTTCCATATCGGCAGTTGGTGCGCTGTGGAGTTGATGGATCATTGACTCGAAATGCTCACGAGCCATACGAAATGCTTCGACAACCACGTCGTAAACTTGATTCATCGGGGAGTCTCCTTCGCTAATGGGTTGACGGTTTCAACCTATATTGCCGTAACGGAGACCGAATGTCCACCCCCTTGAGATTCCATGGAAAATAGTCCACCGGCTTGCTCTTCAGCCGTCGTCCTAAAAGATCTGCACCCTTCTGATTTGCTGGTTTGGCACTTATCGGCGGTCATTGCGGCAAACAATAAAGCAAATCAGAGTAGCACTTCTCGATAATGCTCTCGGGAAAGGGCAGATGTTCGTAATCGCCGCCAATGATCCCTTTATTTATGGACAGACGGTCATCACAAAGGATAACAACATATTTACCCAGGGCCTTAGCAAAAGAGGTTTCGCTGACGATCCACGAGGTATCGCCGGGCGTAAAGACACACAGGAATATGTCCTGTGATCGGATTTTCTGCGCCACTTTGTCGGGAATGTTCTTTGTTTCGTAGCCGCTTCCCTCTTTTACCTCAAAACCCAGCCGCCTAAGAAAGATGTGGAGCTTGCCAGAGACTTCGTTGCCGTATTCATCAAACCTGTGTGCCAGGAATATAGACTTCTTCAAACCATACTTTGACATCGTCTCGGCCCCCTCTTCACGGGGATTGCTGGCTTGGAATACGGTCCTAACGCGGTCATGTATAGAACCGACAATGTCCAGGTCCTCCGATCGCACACAGACCTCGAGTCCTGACTTCCGTAAATTAATGATTGAGGAGAACCCGACACCGGACTTGCCTTTAGTCCAAAAGTAGTGAACGTTAATGGGCAACGCAGCCGGGTTTTTCTCAAGCAAGTGCATGAATTCATCGAAATTCTCAGCATGGAGTCTTCGATTTTCTCCGATATGAAGGGTCAAATAATGATCGTTGCTCTTCTGGTTTTTCGACACGTACCCGTTGCTTCTCAAATAATCATCGAACTGTCGAAAAGCAGCGACGATATCCAGGTCACTTGGGTATACCGAATACTCCCTGTCTTCTTGCATGACTAACCTCTCTGATGGCTAACGAAGTCATAACCGGCTGGCAATGGAGCGCAGCGGAATTGCCAGTCCGAGTTGATGCGGTTGTTAGCGGGCTTTCACGCCTCGGCGAAGAGTCCAAGTTGGCTGGCCCTCCTTGGTATGCCCACGTCCGGATACAAGCTCAGCAAGAATTCCGCGGGGACATTGCCAAGTTCTCGTGGTTCTAGCTTGTGAAGCCCGCCGCCATACACTCGACCCTCGCCAAGGAGAACCTCCGGTGATAGTTGATTCAGACCACACCAAACTTTTCGTAAAAGAGTTGAGTCGCGCGCCATTTCACGAGCCATGAGGGGCGTTGGGTACAGCGCCAAGTAGACATTCGCTACCGTAGCACGTGAACCATTGAGGATGAATCGGAAAGGCCTGCCGGTCTTGGCATCACTGCGACCAAGGTAGGTGCAGACGATTGGAGCAGGCGGCCGATTCTCTTGTGTGTACCACGGTGAGCGGTGCACGCAGAGGTATCGCTCGGGAAGCCTACGCGCCTTACCCTCCTCAAGATAGGCAAGCAAAGTAGGGAAACGCTTTTGTATGTCTTTTTCGGAGAGCTTTGTATTCAGAAGGAAAAGGCGACGCGCAATGTCAGGTGATCCGTCCTTCCGTGGCTTCACTTCGTCTTCCTGCAGGTAGCGCGGGCTGGGAAGGATGGGAATGAATACCTCCATCGGCAGGTCGCGCGCTTTAATCTCGTCTTCGGAGAGGATGAAGTAGCTATTGTCACCCGTGGCGACACCTCGCTTTATCTGGAAGAAGTCTGAGAGCATTGGGATGCTGGAACGGTACCGCACTTCGGATGAGGGGAAGCGCGTCCATTTCGGCTCGTGCGCGAGATCGAAGGTCGGGACAAGGCGCGAAATCTTCGGCGCGAAGAGCGCGCCGCCGAAGCTGAACTTCACTTCGTGGTCGGGTGGCGGTGGTTCGTTCTTGAACCAGACAACGGCCGACGAGACGAGGGCGTCGGCGAACTGCACGTCGTTTGGATCGAAACGGTGGATGTGCAAAAGCGTGACGCGGTCCAGAAGGTACCGCTTCACCGCTTGGCCGTAATTGACGTCCATGAATTCGCTTGGAATAAGCCACCCGGCAATGCCGCCATCCGCCATCCATGCGTGTGAAAGCCCAAGGAAGTGGCAATAGAGGCCCGCAAGTCCGCTGATCTTCATGCCGCTTGCCTGTTGCGTGCGGAGCTGCAGCCAGTTCTTGTCGCCGTTCTGCAAGTGGTGATGCCGCACGTAGGGCGGATTGCATATAAGCACGTTGAAACGCGGCGAGGGCTCGGCGTGCGTGAAATCCGCAAGCCTCAGCGTCAGACCGGTATCCTTCCAGAGTTCCGCAGCAGGTTTTCCGTAGTGATGGTCTAGTTCGAAGCCAATGGCTTCGGCAATGCGGTTTTTCGGAAAGACCTTCAGAAGGGCGGAGTAAAAGGAACCGGTGCCGATGGCGGGGTCCAGGAAGCGGATATCCAAATCTGGCGGCAGAAGGGACGCCGCGTAGAGGAGGATGTCCTCTGCGAGTGCTGGAGGCGTGGCGAACTGCCCGAGGCGATTGCGCTCGGCCTGACTCTTCTCCGCGTCCAGAGAGGCCTGAAGGATGAGACGTTGCTTTTCGATGTTGGTGGATTCTTGACTCATGATCTTCATATCCCAAAGAGAGCCAGATCGTCGATTCGGTGCTCCCAAACCCAGTCGATGCCTTCAGCCGCCTCGTATCCAAGGTAACCACTGTCGAAATAACCGCAAAGGAAGAGATTAAACTGAACCTTTTTGCCGTAAGTGCTGCGAAGCTGCGCCATTTTCACGGCCTCTTCCTTGCGCCGTTTGTTAGTATTAGTGAAGTCGCCCGCCGACTTCGCCTCAAAGAAAACCGGGAATTTTCCCTTCTTGGCCGCCTTCGGGTTGATGACGGCGTCGATGGGGATGTTGACGGACTGGACGCCGCCTTCGAGTTTTACGGGGACATTCATGCGGCAGCTGAAGGTGCCGGGTGGCATGGCGTCAAACTTGACGCCGTCACCGCTGGGCAAATGTTGGTAGCCGCGCGCCTCAAGCCACCCCTTGATAGCGGCGAGCTGCCGCTTCTCCTGGGCGTTGCGGATGATGGGGTTCGCTACCGCGCCACAGAGCCGGTCCGCGACAATGGTGGCCGCGCGATAGATCTCGGTCTCGGTGGCTGGTTGGTCCTTGCGCGAGAGCCAGACGAAGATGTCCGGGTCAGCCATTTTCTCGATAATAGCTGCGATGCGGGCCAACTCGGCGTCAGCGGAAGCGGCCGACATGCGAGGAGGGAGCTTCTTTTCAAGCTCTATACGCTTCACGAGGTTCGTGGAGACACCAGCTAGGCCGATGAGGCGGTCGACCGCGAGCGGAGGGCAGGTCGACATGCGGAGCGTTGGTAGAATTTCGGGGTGCTCCCGAATCGTTTCGGGCTGTATACCTGTCAGGTTGCCCGTCGAATGGAGGGCAGCTACAACGTCCTTCGTGGTCTGAATGCGCGTCTCGCGAAAGGCCTTTGGTGCGAACTTCATGAACCAGTCGTTGTACATGTCGACCGATTTCGCTATGTCACCTTTCCATCTATCCGGTCTGTCTCGGTTAACTGCCATTTCCCTAAGTGATCTCCTCTCATCCGCTAACGCTGAAATCAGCGGCGGCTGTAAGACGTCCGCTGGATTCCGTTGTTGGGTGATGTTTGTTTTTTTGGACACACGCATCTCAATCTATCAAAAGTCACAATCGCCTTCAATTCTCGAAAAATAATTCTTTATGCGTTATTACTTTTTCCATCAGGCGATCATAAGAGATATCCTCGAAATATTCATTGCCATAGGAATCATGTCTTTTCACTTTCTGGATTTCGTTTATCCACAGCAGTCTTTTGCTTGTATAGTCACGTACGGCATCCCTTAATTCATTGAAGAAGGCATTTTGGGATTCATCGGAGTCATTTATCTCATAGGGAATCTTGTAGATGATTCCAAGCGGACACATTGCCTGTCCATGTTTTTCGCCAAGAAATATATTGGGGTCCAAACCGAATTCTTTAAGGATATTCATCGGAACATCCACCGCGTCAAAAACATGATACAGAGGAGAAACGATTTCTACCCCATACTTCTCTCGAATAGGGTTGAAAATCAAACTTCTAAATTCAGGCAATTGCTCGGGCAGAAACCTTTCGAAAAAACTGTAGCCGTCAGCTATCTTTGACACCCCGATTTGTGAACTGAATTTTGCCGTTACGAAATGCATACTCACTTTACATGAACAACACAATAGCCCAGTCGGATAGGTATGCATGTCATCGTGAAATGATTTGAACCCCAGATAAAGCATCATGTCTCTGAAATCAAAGTAAAGGGCTTTCATTTTGTTTCTTACAATCCCTTTGGACACGAACAATTCAAGTTTTTCTTTGATCTTGTCTTTGATTTCATGGGGGTACATGCAGCCATTGTTCAATGCGTAAAGATACAGTACAGCGTTCGGAAATTCCTTGGCAATCGTCAACAAAACCGCGGAGCTGTCCTTGCCTCCTGAATAGAGTACCCCGATCTTTTTGTCATGTGTTGAAAATGCTTTTCTAACGCTTTGTAATGCTTCTTCCAGTTTATTTTTTTGCAATGTTTCTCTCCTCCTAATCATATTACCCAACGCCCGGGCTGACAGGTGCGCGACGATTTTTCGCGCATCCTTGTCAAGCCCGATGTTAGGTTATGCCTTTACTTGTTTGACTCTATCTTCTATTTGTTTTTGAACGACCTTCAAACCCAACTCAGTTAATTCGAACCTTCCGTTTTGAAATTCAGCTAATCCTAGCTCGATAATATTCCTTTTAGCAGCTTCCATTTGGGGACCTTTATAAATTGTTAAAGGAAGACTTTTCCTTCTCCCGGAGATTGCAAGCAACAATCGCAACTCTTGTTGTTTAATCATACTATGGAATTTATCTACATCATTAGTATTCAATGCCTTCTCAACTTCTTTTGACTTGGTCTCATCGCTTTCTACCTCTTCAAACTCTGCGGTTTTCTTACCCCAATCTATTTTCCTCAATTTATCCATTAAATTTCTGAGTTGTAGTCTGAACATTAATGACAGCAGTAACACTGTTACAGGCCATGTTAGATGACCGACTAAATTTGTAATGAGAATACAATACTTTTCTTCCATAATAATTTACCTAACGTCGCTCTTCAGCGGACGCAGTTTTCTCGCGATCCGCTGCAAGAGCATGGTTAGCTTTTCTTCAAAATTGTATCTATATCATTAACAAAAAGCGACAAAATATCGCCACGTTTGAGGCCTCTATTTTTGTGCCCTAAATCCTTTCTGATTTCTTTTAAAAAATCTTCGTATGTAATCATAAATTCAATTGGGTTTTCCAGTTTGTCCGCAATAAGAGAAATTCGTCTGAATTTCACAAATTCTGCCAACACACTGTCTGATCCCCAGATCATAATTCTCTGAGTATTATCAGACATAAACTCAATAATTTCCTTTTCATTAGGAGCCTTTCCAGTCTTAGAACCCATCAAAATTTTAAACAAGAATTTTATCTGGTCTTCATAAACAGGTATTTTCTTTTCTCGGTGTTCCTTAATAATTTGGGCACGGCTTTCCAGATGGCGAGATATTATGACTGAAAGAATCGATACAGTGACTGTTACACTACCTGCGACAATCGCCACTGCCATATTTGGATTGAGCTTTGATAGTCCCTCAATTATCCACTTTACCGAATATATAAAACCCCATCCAAGAAGACCTACTATAATAAGGCCCAGAATACCAAGAAATATAGATTTTATTTTTTCTGACACAATACCTCCAGCAGGAAGCTTAAGGGGTGTAGGTGAAACGACAGCGTAACCCGCGTCCCACTCAAAACTGTTAGCTTAGATTTAACCTTCAGCATCTAATAACTATTGAACAGCATCAAGATCTAGCTCACCATGTAAATTAATTACATCATCTTCAGTTCCAGTCCCCGCCGTAATCGCGCCTTTAACAATACTAAGAGAAATTTTATTCGCCCTTAATAAGGCAACAACTTTCTCGGTCATATCTTCGTCGACGATTATATAAGGACCAGCGGTACCAGATGTTGAGATAGTGATATTTTCGTTTGTTTTTAGATCCTTCATTTACATTCTCCTTGCCTAAAGGATTAAAGCGAACTTTATTTTGGGGTTTTCTTCCAGCCCTGGAATTCCCCAATGGGCTACAATATGTCCTGCCTCAGATAGAGCCCGACTATCGGCAGATGTCATTGCGCCACCTTCTGAATAAAAAATCTCCAATACTTCAAAAGTATCCCTTCTAAATATTTCACCTTTCGCTCTCCACCTTCTGGGGCCAATCTTTTCGGCGTGAGTAACAGTGACGCCATAGTACATATTTAGGTTTTTAGTCATAATGATATTCCCAAATTTAATGTGGTTTATGAAGCTAACATAGTAGTAGCCGACACGTTTCATCGTTACCCGGGGATATTGGGGGGACGAAAACCAACAAGAAAAACTCACAAGAGCCAGGTGTCTCCTGGGTGCCGTGTGTGTTATGGTTCTTGATGGATATTGCCGATAAACAACACCATGGGCGTGTAGGATATTGACAATAACCAACAGCGGATGGGTGCGTATGCCGGACCGCGCGACCCGAGTCCGCGTTGGAACGTTTCCGCGCAGTGGGGGGACCGGTCGTTGCATTGGTGACAAAGAGCGACACGATGCCGGGACCTGGGAGGTATGAGGATTTGGAGGTATCTCCATATGTTGGAAGGTGACATCCCGAGTCGAGCGCCGGCACCTGCTCCGCGCAGGAGGTGCAGTGGGGGTTTGGACGGTGAGTTTCGTGGTGTACTCCTCCTGGTTGCACACAGGGTCGTGGGTATGGGGGAGGGCCGGCGGAGACGGGAGAAGGAACATAAGGAACCGGCCGGAAGGATGATCGAGGCCCTTGAGGCGATTGTGTTTCTCTGCGGCGAGGTGCTGAAAAGGCGCATGATACAAGTCACGGATATGCGGCAAACCGAAGCGTCGCACCTCTGCTTCCAAGAGCGCACCTTGGGCCGGAACAAGATCATGGTTCGAGGTGGCAAGGGGAATATGAGTGGAAACCGCCATCGTTCGGTTCGTCGCCTGCTTTTCCGCCCGCACATCAAAAGCGCCCTGAGGATTGACAGCCCCCTGGACAGCCTTCCAGAAGAAGCCTTTGACGGCGCCTATCGACAGAGATGCTCGATTGCGTACTTTGTCAACGTCTTGTTCTGATTCCTCTCTCTGAAAGCCTCTGCACCTTGTGCGGTCACAAACTGCGCCTTTGGGATCCTCACCCTTACTCCCTCGCAGAAGGCGAGGGAGGTGTAGCGAAGCGCAAATTGTGGCCGTGCAGGGATCCACAACCTCTTCTCCGTGTCAAGGTGGGGTGGGCGGATGGTTCTACTCACTCCCCTTTGTACACGGGCGCTCGCTTTTCCCGAAAGGAAGCCAGGCCTTCGAGCCGGTCCTTGGTGGGTATGGTCACCCAGTAGGCATTGGACTCGATGGCAAGTCCCGTCTGCAGGTCCGTCTCCAGGCCCTGGTTGATGGCGAATTTGGCCTGCTCGATGGCTATGGGGCCGGTCTCGCAGATCATGGCGGCCATCTTCCGGCATGCATCCATGAGGCCCTCGGGCGGGCAGACCTGGTTCACCAGGCCGATTTGCAGGGCCTCCTGGGCCTCCACCCGGCGCCCGGTGAATATGAGCTCCTTGGCCCTGCCCCTTCCCACCAGTCGCGGCAGCCTCTGGGTTCCCCCGGCGCCGGGAATGATGGCAAGCCGCGTTTCCGTAAGTCCCATGGAAGCGTCGGCCGAGGCGATGCGGATGTCGCAGGCCAGGGCGAGCTCCGTGCCCCCGGCAAGGGCGATGCCGTTGACGGCGGCGATCACGGGTTTGTTGAGAAGTTCTATGGACGTGAAGACATTGCGGATGGTGAAAATGAACTCCTTGACCTGAAGAGGACCGAGCGTCGCGCGCTCCTTGAGATCGGCCCCCGCGCAAAACGCCCTGTCACCGGCCCCCGTGACGATCACCACCCGGATGTCCGTGTCGAACCGAAGGGCCTCCACCGCATCCCTGAGGGCGTGGAGCATGGTAAAATTGAAAGAGTTCATCACTTCGGGGCGGTTGAGGGTAAGGGTAGCCACACGATCCCGCTTTTCCACCAGAAGAACCTTCTCGTTCATCGGTACCTCCTTCCCAGCACCTGGGCTTTGGTCCGGACGCTAACCGGAGCAATCCCCCTCAGCAACCGATATAACGGGAGATAACGATCCTTTGGACCTCGGAGGTCCCCTCCCCTATCTCGAGCAGCTTGTGATCCCTGTAGAATCTTTCCACGTTGTATTCCTTCATCAGGCCGTATCCCCCATGGATCTGCACGGCGTGGTTTACGACCCTGCCCATCACCTCCGAGCAGTAGAGCTTGGCCATGGCGGCCTCTTTTTCGAAGGAACGTTTCTTGTCCCTCAACCAGCAGGCCTTGTAGGTGACGTTTCTCGCGCACTCGATTTCCAAGGCACAGTCCGCCAGCTTGAAGGCCACCGCCTGAAACTTCGAGATGGGCTGGCCGAACTGCACCCTTTCCTGGGCGTACTTCAGGGCTGCCTCGTAAGCCCCCTGCGCCCCCCCCAGACCCATGGCGGCTATGGAGAGCCTCCCCCCGTCCAACGTGCGGAGCATCTGGTGAAACCCGTCTCCTTTCTTCCCGAGCATGTTTTCCTGGGGAACTCTCACGTCGTCGAAAAAGAGCTGCGCCGTGTTGGAGGCTCTCCACATCATCTTGTGGTGCATGGAGACCGCCTTGAAACCGGGGGTCCCGTGTTCCACAAGGAAGCAGGTGTATTCGTGCTTACCGTTGGGTCTTCTCCCCGTGACTGCCTGCACGGTGACCCCCAGGGACATTTCGCAGGCCCCGTTGGTGATGAATATCTTGGAACCGTTCAGGACCCATTGGTTGCCGTCCGGTACGGCGGTGGTCTTGCTGCCCCCGGCATCGGAACCCGCTGTGGGCTCGGTGAGCCCGAACGCCCAAAGGGCCTTGCCTGAGCACAGCTTGGGAAGATACTTTTTCTTTTGCTCCTCGCTGCCGAAATGGTAGAGGGGACCTATCCCCAGGGAGTTGCCCGCGGCTACGGTGGCCGCCTGGGAACCGTCCACCCTGGCGATTTCCTCCACGGCGATGATGTAAGAGAGGTAATCGAGCCCCTGGCCGTGGTAGGCTTCGGACACGAACATCCCGAAAAGGCCTATTTCGCCCATTTTCCTCGTAAGCTGCGGCGAAAACTCCTCCTTTTCGTCCAGGTCCGCGGCAACCGGCGCGATCTCGCTCATGGCGAACCTGCGGACCTCTCTGCGGATCATCTCCTGCTCTCTTGTCAGATCGAAATCCAAGGATGCCTCCTCACTTCCCGGCACAACGCCTCCCCTGCCGCCCGCCTCTCACACACCAGATTTGAGATGTCGAGTTTGAAATCTGAAATCTCAAACTACTGCAGGTCCCTGAACTCGCTGGGAACGTGAAGCCTCGGGCGGTTGGCCTTCTTCACTCCCAGGGCATCGTCGGCGATCAGAAGACGCATGATGTTGGCCGTTCCTTCCCCCACCTGGTAGAGCTTGGAATCCCTGTAGTATTTTTCCACCGGCAGATCCAGAGAGTAACCCATGCCCCCGTGGACCTCCATGGCCATTCCCGCGGCCCGGACCACGGCCTCTCCGGCGAAGTACTTGGCAATGGCTATTTCTCTTGTGAACGGGCGATCCTGGTCGTTGAGCCACGCCCCGCGACGCACGAGGAGTCGGGCCGCTTCCGTGAAAGAGACCATCTCGGCGATGATCCCCTTGACGAGCTGGTACTCGCGGATGAGCTGTCCGAACTGCTTCCTCTGGTTGGCGTACTGGACCGAAGCGTCCAGGCAGGCCTGGGCGAGCCCCACCGCACCGCTGCCCACGCTGATGCGTCCGCGGTCCAGCGCGGTCATGGCCACCACGAAGCCCTTGGCCCACTCTCCCAGAAGGTTTTCCTTGGGGGCGGTGACGTCTTTGAGGTGGATCTCGGCGATGGGAGACGACTTGTCCCCCAGCTTGGGAGTCTCCCGTGTGGTCCATCCCGGTTGATCGGTTTCCACCACCACCGCGCACAGGCCCCTGTGCTTCAAGCTGCCGTCGTACGTGCCATAGACGACAGCCGTGTCCGCAACGTTTCCGTTGGAGATCCAGGTCTTGGCCCCGTTGATGCAAAAATGTTCGCCCCGGTCCTCGACCACGGTCTCGATGGAGGCGATATCGGACCCGGCGTTGGGCTCCGAAAAACAGGTGCACCCGATCTTTCTTCCCAGAACCAGGTTTTTCACGTACTTCTCGCGTGCCTGGGGCGTGCCCCATTCCATGATGGTGTAGGCAACGGTCATGGCCTGGAGGTTGAAAAGGGCCCTGAGCCCCGAATCGGCGCGCGAGATCTCTTCGCAGACCACCGAGTGACCGAGAAAACCCATGTCCGATCCGCCGTATTTGGGCGGAAAGGCACACCCGAAAAAGCCCATCTCTCCCATTTGTGCGACCAGGTCCCGCTTGAAGTGCTCTTCGTGGATCCTCGGAAGGATCTCGCGCTGCGCGAAATGACGCGCCTCCCTCTGGATGGCCAGGTGCTCTTTTGTAAGGTCGAAGTCCATTTATCACTCCTTTGAGTCAGGATCCCCCTTGCCCCACTTTGACGACGGGGGCAGGGCAGGAATGCTTTGTGGTGCCCGGTTCGGGCAAAGGGATCAGCCTACGGGGCGGCTTGCAGTCTCTTGGTGTTCCGATCCGACCGGGTGTCGCGCAGCGCCGCCCCAGGACCCGGACAGGAACATGAGACAAGCTCCGGACGCCATGTGTCGTCCGTACCCCCGCCTGCAGAGACGGGAAAGGCTGCCGGCGCGCCTGTCCTGCTGCGTTGAGAGAGGCGGGGGGCCGGTTGTTGCCCATTGCCCGCCCCTCGGTAACCCTTGCGCTCCAGTCCCGCACAACCGTAAGAGGCCCCAGCGTCCTTTCGTGCGAACTCACGAGCGCATGGGCGAAGCCCTATCGTCTCACCCGGTTGACGGCTTCCTGGGCGTCGATTTCGGAAGCGATCCAATCGGTGATACGCTCTCCCGTTCCATCTTCCCCCACCCTGACCAGGTGCACGGAACGAGTTCCCTGGCGCCGGTCCGGCCCATAGGTGATTTCAGGTCCTATGCCTTTGAAGTTGTCGAGGCTCTCCAGCGCCTTCACCAGCTTCTCGACGGTCAGGTCCCTGCCCGCCCGCCTGAGGGCTTCAACCAAAGGTTCGGCAAACAGGAAACCGGAAGAAAACATAACGCCCCAGCGCTCGGTGGGTGCATACGCTTCCTGGGCCTTCCTGTACCGGACCATCAGCGGGTGCTCCGAGTCCGGCAGCTCCATGAAGCTCGTCACGATCATGCCCTTCACCAGGCCCTTGGTGATCTCCATCATGAGGGGATAATCCCCCAGGGTGCTCGAAGCCATCCACTGCGGATGAAAACCGAGCTTGGCGGCCGTTCCCAGCATCACGGCGCCGTGCTTGGGGACCACCCACATGATGACGCAATCGGGATCGGCTTGCTTGAGCTGCAGAGCATGGGGGGTGAGGTCCGTATCTGCGAGCTCGTAGGAAACCCTGGCAACCAGTTTGCTCCCCAGCTTCTCCAGGGCCATCTCGGCGCCTGTCAACGCTTCTTTCCCGTAGTCATCGTTCTGGTAGAAGAACGCGATCCTTGTCTTGCCGAGGTTCTTGACGGCGTAAGACACCAGGGCCGACGCTTCGTCGAAGTAGAGGGGGAAGACCCCGAATCGATACTTGGAGGCAGGATACACCCAGTGACTGGAACCGGAGGTGGGGCCTACCCAGGGGACCCGGTTATCGTCCAGATAGTCCTTCACAGCCATGCCGCAGGCCGTGCCCACGCCTCCCACGAAGGCGAATACCCCTTCCTTCTCCACGAGTTCCTTGACAACGGCCTTGGTCTTGGGCGGCTGATAGGCGTCGTCTCGGAGGAAATACCGTATCTGTCGCCCGTGGATCCCGCCTTGCCCGTTGATCATGTCGAAGTAACAACCCGTCCCCCTGGCCCCGATGCCGGTGATGGCTGCGGGTCCGGTCTGCGGGGCCCACTGCCCGATGCGAACCTCGCTTTCCGTCACTGCCCGTTCGGCCCCGGCCGCAAGAGTCGTCATGGGAGCCAGTCCCAAGACCACGCAAAAGGTCAGTACAACAAATCCCATTCCCATCTTCTCCAACCTCCTCTTTGACTTCATTGTTCAGCAGTGGCCCGAGTGCCCAGATAGGCCTTCCGGATCCCTTTGTGCCTCAGGAGCTGTTCCCGGTCCCCGGACAACGCGAGATGGCCGTTCTCCAGCACCAGAGCGTGGTGGGCAAGTCGCAGGGCCGCTCGGGCGTTCTGCTCGATGAGCGCGATCCCCATGCCGCCCGCGTGAAGCTGCTCGATGATCGTAAATATCTCCTTTACCATGAGGGGGGCGAGCCCCAGACTCGGCTCGTCGAGGAACAACAACTTCGGCCGGTTCATCAGGGCCCGGCCGACGGCTAGGAGCTGCTGCTCACCCGCGGAAAGGGTCCCCGCCCACTGCGCCTGCCGTTCGCGCAACACGGGAAATCTTCGGTAGACTCCTTCCAGGTCGTTCCGAACGCCCCCGCGGTCTCTTCGAATATAAGCCCCCATAGCCAGATTCTCCCGAACCGTCAATTGCTCGAAAACCTGCCGCCCCTCCGGAACGCACGAAATCCCCATGCGCACGATGGCCTCGGTGGACCTGCCGTCGATACGCTCACCCTGCAACAGGATCGCCCCACGGATCGGTTGCCCCTTCAAAAGACCCATGACGGTCTTGAGCAAGGTGCTCTTGCCCGCCCCGTTGGCTCCCAGCACGGCCGTGATACGTTCTGGCTCGACACGCATGCAGATCCCCTTCAATGCGTGTACGGGGCCGTAGCAGGTCTCAACGTCCCGCAAATCCAGCAACGGGACCACTTCAGGCTTGCTCCCTTCCCAGGAATGCCTCCACGACCTGTGGGTGACGCAGAACGGCTTCGGGCGGGCCCTCGGCTATCGGCCTTCCGAAACTCACCGCCAGGATCCGGTCGGACAGGTCCATCACCACGTCCATATCGTGCTCGATGAGAAGTACGGACACCCCTGTCGTCTTTTTCATGTCTTTCACCAGTGCGGTAACCTGTGCCTTCTCCTGATCGGTCAGTCCCCCGAAGGGTTCGTCCAGCAGCAGGAGCCTGGGGTCCAGGGCCAGAGCCCGCGCCAGCTCGACCAGCTTCCGGGTGCCGTACGGCAGGCTGCCCACGGGGTGGTTTCGTGCCGGCATGAGCCCCAAAGAACCCATGATTTGCTCCGTCCGGCGCCGATGGGCCGCCTCTTCCCGTGCCGCGAAGCAGCTTCTGCGAAAGAAGGTGGCACCCGTCCACAGGCCGGTCTTCATGTGGATGTGGCGGCCGAGCAGAACGTTGTCAATGGTGATCATCCTCGGGAAAAGCTCGATGTTCTGGAAGGTGCGAGCTATGCCCAGCCGGGCCCTCATGTGAGGCCTGGTCCGTGTGATATCCCGGCCGTCGTACAGAATGCGGCCCCGATCCGGTATGGACAGGCCGCTGATGCAATTGAAAATGCTCGTCTTGCCGGCGCCGTTCGGGCCCACTATCGACAGTATCTCCCCTCGCCGGAGGCCGAAGGTGACTCCGCTCACGGCCGTCACCCCGCCAAACCGCACCCGGAGTTCTTCCGCACGCAGTAAGGGCTCGCTCAAGAACAACTTCCCATTTTGATGCGCCGATCCATCACGCATGGCAGCGTGGCTCGTCGGTTAAATGGCCCGCCATTCGCCCTCCTCGCGCCTTGCCATGCGCGCGCCTCGACGCCTGAAAACGGAAGTTTATTCTCACGCGAACCCTAAGTCCCCCATGGCCCAGGCTATACCTTTCGCACGTAGTGCCTGGCAAGCAGCCCGCTTGGGCGCAGGCACAGTGCCACCACAATCACCACGAAGGCCACCACGGAGCGAAGGTCCAACGACACGTACCCGCCCACCAGATTCTCCACCACCCCCAGCGCATATCCTCCGACTACGGCCCCCACCAGGCTCGTCATTCCTCCCAGAACGGCCGACGCGAAGGCCTTGAGAAGCGGATCGAGCATCAGATTCGGGTCCAGCGTGGCGCTGGGGGCCAACAGCATCCCGGCCGTCGCGCCGACCACCGAGCTCAGCGCCCAGGCGAAAGAAAGGACGTTGCGGGTAGGAATCCCATTGATCCGCGCTCCCAAAGGGTTCTGCTGCGTGGCTTTCATGGCGATTCCCAACCTGGTGTGCCGAAAAAACAGATACAGCCCCAGCATGACCACGGTGGCCGTTCCAACGGTCACGAGGTTCAGGTGGCTGACCACGACCGATCCCAGCCGGATCAGCTCGGTGTCGGAAACGGGAAACGGGAATTCCTTTTGCTCTGCGCCCCATTTCCACCCGACGACGCCGTAAAGGACCATTTCGATCCCGAGGGTGATCACGATCAGACCAAGCACGCTGGGGTTCCTGGCACGCCTCAGGAAGACGAAATCGAGAAAGGCCCCCAACAGGGCGGCAAACACCAGGGCACCGATGAACGCATAGAGGAAGGGCCACCCGGCTGACTGCAGGAGCGCATACGCCACAAAGGTGGAGAGCATGGCCATTTCGCCCTGCCCGAAATTGAGAACCCCCGAGGTCTTGTACACAATCACCATGGCCAGTGCCAGAAGCGCGTAGAGACTCCCGGTTGAAACGCCGCTCACAAGCAATTGTGCCAACATCATGCACCACCCGGAGAGGATCTCCAAGGCGCGCCAAGGTGCAGACGGGATTTGACGCGGAGCCACAGACCGTGCAGACCTTGGGGCTCGAACACCATGATGCCGATAAGGATCAAGCCGAACACGATACTCGTCACGTTGGACAGCCCGCCCACCGTCATCCATCGCCGGCTGAAGGACTCGAGCAGGGGGCCCGCAAAGGGCAGTTGCCCGACGGCCTCCAGCTTCAAGTTGAGAAAGGTGAACAGAACCGCACCCATCACGGAGCCCCAAACACAGCCCAGGCCACCGATCACGACCATGGCCAGGAATTGTATGGACAGGATCAGCGAGAACGCGCTCGGGTTAATATACCCGAGAACGAAGGCCATCAGACCGCCCCCGACGCCGGCATAAAACGCGCTCACCGCAAAGGCCAGTGTCTTGTAGCGCGCAAGGTCCACGCCCATGGCACCGGCGGCCACGTGGCTTTCCCGTATGGCCGTAAGGGCACGGCCCACTCTGGTTTTCATCAGGTTACGAGCCGCAACGGTAAGGGCCACGGCGATCAGCACGACGACGTAGTAGAGGGGCCGGTCTCCCGAGAACTGCCATCCGAAAAGGGTCAGGACCGGCGCTTTCAGCCCCATGTGTCCGCCCAAGAAGCCCCACCGGCCGATCAGTTGGGTAACGGTCAAGCCGAAGGCCAGGGTGGCTATGGCCAGATAGGGACCCTCCAGGCGCAGCGCGGGAATGGCCAGTAAGCAACCGGCAGCAGCAGCGGCCGCCGCGGCGCACGGCAAGGCCACGAAAAAAGGAGTCCCCCATTGGACCATCAGCACAACGGTGCCGTAAGACCCGATGGCGAAAAATCCCGCGTGCCCGAGCGATATCTGCCCCGTGTACCCCACGAGAACATTCAAACCGACGGCCACGATGACGTTGATGGCCATGCAGTTTGCCACGTACAGGTGGTAGTTGGGGGCAAGCCAAGGAAGCACCAGCAGTCCGAGAAGCAGCGTCAGGCACCACAACCAGTCCCAGCGGGAGCCGAGCAACCGGATGTCCCCATAGTGATCGTTTTCCATAGGGCCCTCGATCGTGGTTTCTCGTGGACGTTGCTGCCCAAGGCCCCATGCGGCAGGCCAGCGCACTCGGTCTGCGGTGGTGAAGCCCCCGGCAGGCTCTTGCAGGCGATTCTCTGTCCAAGTTCGATTCCGTGTCAAGGAGGAAACGAGACATGTCTCTCCTGCACGTTGCGTCAGCGCCGTGGGTGTGCAGGGTAAATTTGTTCTATGCGCCGACCGACTGTGAATCCTGTCGATTTTGGCAGCAAGCGACCCGAAGAATCGTTGTCGTTGTCGTAATCGCCTTCGCGGTCCCCATACCTGGGTTGTTGCTTGCCCCTAACCGAGAGCCAACGAACCCGAGGGAACAATGATGCCCGTCACCCTGAGCGCTCCCTTCGGGTTCGAGAACGACCACCGTCCCTGCGGGACTGATTGCGACAACGACAACGATCACGAATGGGGGTAGCCAATAACACCTCTAACAGTCTGCTTTCTCGTGTAATTGGCGTGAGAATTGATTCACTGTGCGGGAGTGCGGCAACGATGTTGCGGTTTGGGGAACCCTGTTATAAATTAAGGAAATTCTTTTGCCGGCCCATGCGCGTCGAGGGAGGCGCCGGCACACTCACAAACGAGGACGGACGCGTTATTGCACGAGGGTCTCCCGTGATGGGAAAGACCCTGAATCTGTAAAGGTAAGGAGAACGCCATGAGCGATGAAAAGGTTCGCTATGCGGAAAACTTCGAAAAGGCCCTCAAGGTGGGTCGTCCACCCAACATCGCCCGCCTCTTTCCCCATTCCAAGGCACTTATCGTCAGCGGCAAGGTGGTGGACAGGGCCATGCTGGGCAAGGGAAATGCCATCGCCATGGCCGCCAACGGGAGAAACCACATCGTGATCCGCGGGGCCCTCGCCGCGGCGCAGCGGGCCAACGCCGTTCTCATCATCGAGATCGCCAAGTCCGAGGGAGGGGCCGACGCCTACTGTGCGGTCAATTACTGGAACATGGCCCGGCAGGTGGATGCGGTGTGCAACGAGCTCGGGATCACCGTCCCCGTGGCCATCCACGCCGACCACTACGGCATCAAGAACGAAAAGGACATCGCCGCGGCCAAGGTGGAAATCCCCACCATGTTCGAGGCGGGAATGACATCCATAGCCATCGACGCCTCCCATCTGCCGGATGACAGGAATCTGCTCGCCAGCATCGAGCTGAACCCTTATGTCCCCAAATGGGCGGGCCTCGAGACCGAGGTCGGCGAGATCAAGGGCAAGGAGGGGCTGTCCACCAGGGAGGAAGCGCTTTTTTTGATCCAGGGTCTCAACGCTAACGACATCTTTCCGGATTGGATCGCCCTGAACAACGGGACCACCCACGGCATCGAGGAGAGCGACGCGGGAATACAGGTGGAGCTGACCGCCCGGATCCACGAGGCCCTGGCTCCCTACAAGGTCTCCGGAGCCCAGCACGGCACTTCCGGAAACAGCTCGCAGCGGCTGCGGCAGATCGCAGCCAAGACCCGCACCACCAAGGCCAATGTGGCCACTGCCCTGCAGATGATCTCCTGGGGCCTGGAAGTGAACGATTACGGCAACGCCCGGCTCGACGACCAGGGGAATTTCATAAAGGTGCCCGGCCAAGGGCTCACCGAAGAGCTGTGGGCACAAATGGTGGCTTACGCACGCGACAAGAAATGGAAGGCGGGCGATTACAAGAAGTGCAACCTTCCCTTCGAGAACAAGATCATGGGCCAGCCCAGGGAAGTGCGGGAGAGGATGGCCCGCAGGGTCGAGGAATTCGTCTATGGGATGCTCGTCGATGTTTTCAACGCAAAGGACACGGCTCCCCTGGCGCTCGACGCCATCCTCGCTGCCGGCTCGTACGATCCGGGTCCCAAGGCCGGGCGTGTGGAAGATCCCTCCAACTGGACAGGTGCCGAGATCGCCAAGCGCGCCGCCCTCCTGGTCAAAGGGCAGGGGCCTGAAGGTGACTTCGACGATTGAGCATGCGACAAAAAGCCTTCTGTCATTATTGTGGCGGCCCCTTGAGCACGAGGCGGGTGGACGATCGCCTTCGCCTGTTCTGCCTCCGATGCCAGGTCCCCATTTACGAGAATCCGGTTCCCGCCACGGCCCTGGTGGTGGTCGATCCCGAGGAGCGCATTCTGCTGGTACTGCGAAACGAAGAGCCCAAGAAGGGCTGGTGGTGCCTTCCCGGCGGGTTTCTGGAATTGGGGGAGGGTCCGGAAGAAGGGGCCCTTCGGGAATTGAAGGAAGAGACAGGCCTGTCCGGCAGGATCGAGGAGCTGCTCGGGCTCACTGCCAACCACAGCATGCGCTACGATACCGTTCTGATGATCGGATACCTTGTCAGGCAGACAATGGGCTCCCTGCGCCCCGGAGGGGACGCGGAGGATTTGCGCTTTTTCCCTTTCGCATCGATGCCTGAGATCGCTTTCGGAAGCCACCGGCGCTTCGTGCGCATCTACCATGCGGGATACCGGAACACTTAGGACTCGCGGACACCCGTGCCATCATGCCTGTTTACGAATACGCGGCTCTTGACGCCAAAGGCAAGAGCCGCTCGGGGATCATAGACGCGGAAAGCTCTTTCGCGGCCCGGCAGAAGCTGCGGGACACCGGGATGTACCCCGTGGACATCCGGGATGCCCCCCAGCGCAGCAAAGCCAAAGAGCCTGGGCATTTTTCGTTTGCAAGGCTCTTCGGGCGGGTGCGCGCCAAACACGTGTCCATCATGACGCGCCAGCTCTCCATACTGGTAGGAGCCGGCCTCGCTCTGGTCAACGCCCTCGGGGCCCTCATCCCCCAAACCCCCGATCCGGCCCTCAAGAGGGTACTGGCCCAGATCAAGGACGCCATCGTGGAGGGCAACAGCTTCGGAAACGCGCTGGCCATGCACCCGGGGGTTTTCCCCCCCCTCTATGTGAACATGGTGCGCGCGGGAGAGGCATCGGGTGCCATGGAGGTGGTGCTGGAGCGGTTGGCCGATCTGAGCGAAAGACAGGAGACCCTGAAAAGGCGGATACGTTCGGCGATGGCCTACCCCGTGATGATGGGGGTGTTGGGGACCGTGGTGCTCTTCGTCCTGATCACCTACATCATCCCCAGCATAACCTCGGTGTTCGAGGAAATGAACCAGGCCCTGCCCGCCATCACGCGAATGCTCATACGCTCCAGCGAGGTGGCACGATCCTATTGGTGGGCCTTTTTGCTGGCTTTCGCGGCCTTTTTTGTCTTGCTGGTCCGGCTGCGCGGGACACCCGGGGGCCGCTCCACGACGGACAGATTGGTCCTGGGCCTGCCGGTCGCGGGACCTCTTGTCCTGAAGATTTCCGTGGCCAGGTTCGCCAGGACCCTGGGATCGCTGCTGCAAAACGGTGTTTCGCTCATCGTTTCCCTCGACATCGTGAAAAACGTGGTGGGCAACACGGTGGTCGCTAAGGTCGTGGAACAGGCATCCGAAGAAATCGGAGAGGGGCGGGCCTTGTGGGAGGCTGTTTCGAAAAGCGAGCTGTTTCCCCCCATCTGCGTACAGATGATACAGGTGGGGGAGCAGAGCGGCGAGCTGGAGGCGATGTTGCACAAGATGGCGGACATCTACGAGCAGGAGGCCGAGGCGAGCATCATGTCCATGACCTCAATGTTGGAACCGTTGATGCTGGTGATCATGGGGGCAGGGGTGGGAATCATCGTCATATCGATCCTCTTGCCCATATTCGAGATGAGTCAACTGATCCGATGAACACGAAGCGAGCCTTGCCGCAAAGCCTGGAGGGTTCAGGGCGCGTGGATGCCAATGCCGAGCGTGCCCATCGGGGAGGAGCGATTATGGCTTTTGAACAAGAGAGATGTCGAGTTTGGGCCGTTCGCGGTTTCACCCTCATCGAGCTCATGGTGGTCATCGTCATCCTGGGTATTTTGGCAGGATTGATCGTTCCGAGAATCATGGGGCGTCCTGACGAGGCCAAACAGATGAAGGCGAAGATTCAGATCGAAAGTCTGGAGACAGCCTTGAAACTCTACAAGCTGGACAACGGGCAGTACCCCACGACGGAGCAGGGTCTCCAGGCCCTGGTGGAGGCCCCCGCGACGGGTCCTGCGCCGGCACGGTGGCGCAGCGGCGGTTACCTGGAAAAAGGGCGGGTCCCCAAGGACCCGTGGGGAAACGACTTCATCTATCTGAGCCCGGGCATCCATGATGATTTCGACCTGAGCAGCTACGGGGCTGAGGGGGAACCCGGAGGAGAAGGGAAGAACGCCGACATCAATAGCTGGGAGGTCGATTGATGCCCTGCGCAGGGGTAAGGGGCAGCAACCTGAAACAGGCGTTTCAGGCCGATCGGTGCACCGTGACGGAACCCGACCCCATTTCATGAAAAGGAAAGGCCCATCTTGCACCACCCCATGTCCGACCTGCCCGTGAGAGTGAGGAGGAAACCGTCGCCCCGGGGCTTCACCCTCATCGAGCTGATCGTGGTCATCGCCATCTTCGGAATAGCCTTTTTCGCCGCCATCCCCAGGTTCCGTGACGCCTTTCTCGTCGACGACATGGGCCGCACCTCGCGGTGGATAATGGCTCAGGTGAGGATCCAGAGGGAAAAGGCCGTGGCCTTGCAGCAAGTCCGCTCTTTGACCTTCGACTTCGAAAACGGGAGGATCGGGGCCGCAGGCAGGCACGAGTCGTCGGATAACGGTGAGGACGAAGACCGATCGCGCTGGTTGGACCTGCCAGGAAACCTGACGGTCCTCGACGTGGAGTTAGCGGGGAAGGCAGTCCTGTCAAGCGGGGTCGTGGAGGTTCTCTTTTTCCCCAGCGGGTACGTTCAGCGGGCGGCCATCCACCTGCGCAACGAAGAAAACGACGAAGTGACCCTGATCATCGAGCCGTTCCTTGCCCGGGTGCGAATGCAGAACAGGTACGTGCGCCTTGAGACCGAGTGACAGACAGGCCCTTTCTTCCATCCGGCTTCCCCAGGGATTCACCCTTCTGGAGGTGATGGTCTCTTTTTCCATCATTGCCATCGCTCTGGGGGCCGTTTTCAGGCTCCAGTCGCAATCGGTGTCCATGGCCAACAGGGCCAAGTTCGAAATCACGGCCCCCTTGCTCGCCCATGGAAAGATGGCCCAATACATGGGGGGGGCCACCGATGGGTTGACGGACGATGCGGGCGATTTCGGAGAGCATTTCCAGGGATATGCATGGAAAGTCACCGTGGAGCCCACGGAGATCGAGTCCCTGGAAAGCCAGTACGGCACGCTGTACCGTATCGACCTTGTGGTCACATGGGGAAACGATGTGTATCACCATGCCATCAGATCCTACCGCCTCGTGGTGGAGTGAGACCCCGTGCGGTGCCCGGGGATTCGAAAAGATGGGCAGACCATGGTCAGGCAAGCGATGAAACCGCGGTATTTTCCCGTGCGTGGCGCCGGGCACGGCTTCACCCTCATGGAAATCCTGGTCGCCTTCTTCCTTTTCGGCCTGATCATCTCGGTGCTTTTCGGGTCTTACACCGGTGTGCTCCACAGCGTGGAGGCCACCCGGGAAACCGTGTCGATCTATGAAACCGCCCGCATGTGTCTGGAGCGGATCATTCTGGACCTGGAATCCGTGCAGGTCACCATGGAGCCCGGTTACAGGCCCCCCGATACGGATTCACCAAAGGACCTCCACAGGGTGGTGGGAGATATGTCCGAGACGGGCAACGGACAGTTTTCCCGGCTGTCTTTTTCCTCCAGGGCCCACGTGGACCTGGGCGGTGAGGACCGGCAGGGGGTCGCCCGCATCCGATACTACGTCACTCAAGACCCCGAACAGCCGGAAAGCTACGTTCTGAGGCGCTACGACACGCTCCACATGGCCCTTTCCGAGGCAGAGGAGCAGGAGAGTCGGAACGATCCCATCCTGTGCGAAAGGGTCGTGGCTTTCGTGTGCCGCTACTACGACCAGGAAGGGCAGCTCCATGAAAGCTGGGATTCAGACGACGACAACCAGGGGTACGCCACTCCCAGGATGGTGGAGGTGTCCCTCGAAATGGGCAACGCCCAGGAAACCGAAACGGCACCCCTTCGTTTTGTAACCAGAATCCAATTGCCGATATATAGGGACGCGTCCTGATGCCGAAAATCTCTCCCCCCCACACAGAGAGAGGGGAAAACACCGGTGAGCATGGGCGCCCAAAAGGGGTGGCCCTTTTCGTCACCTTGCTCGTTGTCTCTCTGCTGGTGACCGTCGTCATCGAAGCCAACCGCAAGATCCGTTCCGCGGTGGTGGCCACCGCCGCAGTACGGGACAGATATCAACTGGGATGGGCCGCAGCTTCGGGGGTGGAAGCCGCCATGGCCGTTCTTGTCGCCGACAGGAACACCTCCCAGGTCGATTCACTCCAGGAAGACTGGGCCGATCCGGAAAAACTCGCACTGCTGGTTGAAGAGCTGCCTTTCGAGGGTGTGAAACTGACGCTGACCATAACCGACGAGCTCGGTAAAATACAGATCAATGCCCTGGTGCGCCCTCCCCATGGTCAGGAATTCAATCCCGCCCAGAGAGAGCTGTGGGACAGACTGCTGCGCCCCATCGTTTCCCAGGACGAAACTGCGGACATCAACGCCACCACCGACATGATCCATTCCGCGAAAGACTGGCTCGACTCCGAGGACGACGATGCCATCACCGGGCTCAACGGGGCGGAATCCGACTACTATCAAAGCCTGGATCCTCCCTACACGTGCCGCAACGGACCCTTCGAGCACATCGGAGAACTGGCCATGGTCAAGGGCTTTTCCAGGCAGCTTCTTTACGGAATGGAAACCGTGCCGGGAATAGCCCCTTACCTGACCGTTTACGGGGGATATCCCGATCCCGCAGGCAAGACCTTCTCCTACACGGGCAAGATCAATATCAACACGGCCCCGCTACCCGTTCTCGCGGCCCTGCTGCCGCCCGATTACGAAGACCTGGCCCAGTCCATAGCCGCCTACAGGGAGGAGCGGGACGGAACCGTGTTCGTGAACGACCTTTCGGCCCCCAACTGGTACACCAATGCACCGGGATGTGCCGACATAAAAATAGGTCCTGAATTGATAACCACTTCGAGCGACTTTTTCCGCATCGAGTGCTCGGCGATGCACGACTCCCAGAGAAGGACGGTGACCGTCGTCGTGCGCAGGGAGATGGACAAGAAGACGAACAAGTGGAAATGCCGGATTGTGAGCTGGGAGGCGGGCATGGGGTCCCCCGGAGCTCCTCCGGCGCCTGCCGATGCCCATGGGGGCTCGGATTGAAACGAATGGTGCAAGGACTGGCCGGGGAAGGAGGGCCTGACGGATTGCGCGGTGGTCCCCGTTTTGGTAGGCTATGGGGTGCAAAAAGCGACTGTCAAGGCGCAGGGTCCAGATGGAAGGCTATGAGGGTGTATGCCTGAATTGAGACTGGCAATCGAGGTACAGGCCGACGCGGTGAGCGCGGTGGTGGTAAGAAGGGGGCTCAAGAGCAACCAGGTCCTGGCCCACGCACGGGCCAACGGCTCGGCAAACGGGTTGCAGCAGACGGTGGACCAGGCCCTGTCCACCCTCTCCGGGAAGACGCAGATCGGTGGCGCGGTGTGCACGGCCTCGTTTCCGGCCCATCTGGTTTCCTTTCGGAACTTGGAGCTGCCCTTCGGCGACTCCAAGAGGATCCGTCAAACTCTGCCTTTTGAGCTGGAGCCCACTCTTCCCCTGCCAGTGGAGCAGACCGTGGCGGACTTCCATGTGGTGCGACGTTCCGACCGCACGACCCTCATCGCGGCGTCGGTGGAAAGGGAGGCATTGCACAATTACTTCCAGCTCCTTGCCCCCCACAAGTTGTCCCCGGAGGTACTCGATATCGAGGCAGTCCCGACGGTCCTTCTCCTTATCAGGAACGGAGTGTTGCGCGACGAGGGTGTATTTGCATCCGTTGACACGGACAGGGCAGTGCTCATTCTCTTCGGATCGGGAAAGATACTGCTGATCCGCAGTGTTCCGATCTCCCCGGACCAGGAACGGGCCCCACGGAAACTGTGCGGGGAAGTGGCGCGCACGATGCGCGGCTACCGGGAAAGCTCCGGGGAACCCTTTGAACCGTCGGGGCTCTTCGTCACGGGAGGTGGACTCGCCTCAGAGGGCATGCGAAAGGGCCTGTCTGAAGGATTGGGGCTTCCGGTCACACCCGTGGACGTGGCACGCGCCACCCAAACGTCGATCGCTCCTTCTTCCGGCGCCCCATGGAACCCGCTCCTTATGGACGGTGCGCTGGCCCTTGCTCTCAACGAACCGGGAAAAGCCGCGGGCTTCAACCTGCGCCAGGGCCCCTTCGCGCTGAGGAAGAAATGGCAGGAACTGCGCAAGCACATGACAAGGGCGGGAGTTCTGGCAGCGGCCGTTTTCCTTTCCCTGTTCGCGAGATTTTACGCAGATGCCTGGACCATGCGGGCTGAAACGGCCCGTCTCGACGGGCAAATCGAGGCCCTGTTCAAGGAAACGATCCCCGAGGCGACCCGGATTGTGGATCCCCTGAAGCAGATGAAGGTGCGCATCGACGAACTGAAGCGTGCGGCCTCCATGCCCGGGGAGACGGAAAGACAGGTTCGGGTGGTCGACCTTCTCAGGAGCATCAGTGAGAGGATTCCCAAGGAGCTGGACGTGAAGCTTCAAACCTTCATCGCCAGCGCAGACGGGATACAGATTGCGGGAGAGACCGACACTTTCAATTCGGTGGACACCATCAAAGGGGGGTTGGAGGGGGCCCCTATCTTGGAGAAAGTCACCATAGTGTCTGCGGATATCGACCGGGGGGGCAACCGGGTTCGTTTCAAGATCAGGGCCCAGGCCTCCCCGGACGGAGGTGCGGGCAAATGACCGGGGCTCTCCCAGCCTTGCCGGCCTCGGCTTGCGGGAGAGAGGGACGTGGTGAAACAGGCATTCCAACAGTGGTCGAAAGGGGACGGAACGGTGATCAAGGCCACTTCTTGAACATGGCCGGCGCGATGATCAAGTCTTAAGGAGGCAGGGGCGATGGGTAGGTTGGGACGTCGTGAGAAATACGTTCTTTTCGGGGGCGTGGGCATATTGGGCGTGTGCCTTCTGTGCCTTTACGTTGTGGTTCCCGCCTTCGAATATGTGGAAAGCGTGCACGCAAGCGTCACGGCGAGAAAGGTCACTTTGCAGAAGATGGAGCTTCTCAAGGCCGAATACGAGGCCCTGAGGAGCAGTGAGCGCAACGCCCTGGATCGTTTCGAGAGTAGGGAGAAGGGATTCACGCTCTTTTCTTTTCTTGACAGGCTGGCGGGAGATGCGGCCATCAAGGACCGCATCAAGTACATGAAGCCCTCCACGGCCCCTCTCAAAGACAGTACGTACAAGCTGTCTCAGGTGGAAATGAAGCTCGAGAACATCACCATGGAAAAGCTCATGGCCTACCTTTACAAGGTGGAGACATCGGCGAACGAAATCACCATCAAACGCATATCCATCACCGAAACCGGAAAAGAGAAGGGATTCGTGGATGCGGTGCTCCAGGTGGTGACGTTCGCCACTTAGGGCTTGTGCAAAAATAAGTTCCCCTTTTCAGGTGTCGAGGCGCGCGCATGGCAAGGCGCGAGGAGGGCGAATGGCTGGCCATTTAACCGACGAGCAACGCCGCCAGGCGTGAT
>Ga0068712_1001940_pt1 | contig 25882 bp, 18 predicted proteins | sample MTBAKSrepl1MetaG_FD_62987 | JGI IMG/M metagenome (GOLD analysis project Ga0068712, IMG submission 62987) | Enrichment culture microbial communities from Arthur Kill intertidal strait, New Jersey, USA, that are MTBE-degrading - MTBE-AKS1... | ecosystem: Environmental > Aquatic > Marine >... | reverse complement strand
ACCGCCTGGATCAATTCCAGCCGGACATCATCCATAGCCATCACCCCTATCTTCTGGGAGACACCGCCCTGCGGGCGGCCAAAAGGCGTCGCCTGCCCCTCATATTCACGCATCATACCCGCTACGAACAATATACGCATTATGTCGCCAAGGGATCCGATGCCATGAAGGAATTTGCGGCTAATCTGTCCACGGAATATGCCAATCTGTGCACACAAATTGTGGCCCCCAGCCGGAGCATCGCTCGACTGCTGCAATCCCGGGGGGTTGTTACGCCGATTGCCGAAATTCCCACCGGCGTCGACACTGATTTTTTTGCCCGGGGAGACCGCCGCGGATTTCGAAGCAGGCATCACATTCCGTATAAAGCTTTCGTCATCGGGTATTTGGGCCGTCTGGCGCCTGAAAAAAATCTTGTGTATCTGGCTGCTGCTGTTTGCAGTTGCATGAAAACACTCCCTGAATCTCACTTTCTGGTGGCGGGGGAAGGCCCCGCCAGAGAAGACATTGTGAGGATTTTCCGCGACCAGGGAATCGTCGACCGGCTGGTCCTGGCGGGAAATCAGACCGGATCGCTCCTGGCCGACGCCTATCATGCCATGGATCTGTTCGTCTTTTCATCCAAGTCTGAAACCCAGGGGATGGTGCTGACCGAAGCGATGGCCAGCGGCCTGCCGGTCATTGCCATTGACGCCCCGGGCGCACGGGAGGTGGTGATGCACATGGAAAACGGCTTTCTTCTGGAAAGCCATGCACCTCAAGAAACTTTTTCCAAAACCATTGAACACGCCGCCCGGCATCCGGAACTTGTTTCCGGAATGCGGATGGCGGCCCTGCGCACGGCCAAAGCATTCGATCGCAGCACCTGTGCCCGAAAACTGGCCGCGCTCTATGAAGCGGCTGTGGCCGAATCGGAGAAAGAATCCGAAAACACCGGCTACCCGGAAGGTTGGCAAAAGCTGCTGTTGTCCATCCAGGCCGAATGGGAGCTCCTTTCGGAAAAAACAAAAGCCGCCCTGAAAACCATCAATAACGATAAGAACCCGTTGGATCATGCCGAGTAGAATCAGACAGCATATGACCGCCATTCGCAGGCGGGTGTCCCGCAGCGAATGGGCCGCCAAACTTCTGAATCTGCCCTGCTCGGCCGGCATCAAAGCGAAACCCGGTTTGATATTGCTTCAAATCGACGGGTTGGCGTACCGGCAGTTCCAGGCGGCTCTGGCACACAATCGCCTCCCCTTCCTGCGCCGCCTCATGACCCGGGGATCGCACTCATTGAAGCAATTTTATTCCGGCCTGCCGTCCACTACGCCTGCCGTCCAGGGGGAACTCTTCTTCGGCAAGAAATGCGCCGTACCGTCTTTTGAATTTTTCGATCGCAAGAACGGTAAAAGGCATGTCATGTTCTACCCCTGGTCCGTCGACAAAATCGCTGAAAATCTGAGCCGGTACGGCGAGCCGCTCCTAAAGGGCGGAACCTCCTATTCCAATATTTATGCAGCCGGCGCCGACGAAGCCCGCTATTGCGTTCAAACGATGAATCTTGAATCCATCCTGCGTTCGATAAATCCATTGAAGCTGCTGATCCTGCTGATCCTGTATTTCAGCAAAATGGTCCGAACCCTCGGTTATGCCCTCCTGGAGCTCGGTCTGGCCGTCAGTGATTTTCTTCGCGGCATCGCACAGAAACGAAACTTTTTTAAAGAACTGAAGTTCATCTTCACCCGGGTGTCCGTCTGCATCATCCTCAGGGAGCTGATTCGCTTCCGGGTCAAACTGGATTTGAAAAAGGGTGTCCGAATCATCCATGCCAATTTTGTCGGTTATGATGAACAGGCGCACCGCCGGGGTCCGGATTCCGCCTTTGCCCATTGGACATTGAAGGGAATCGATGAAACCATTAAAGACATCTACCGCTCGGCCCTGCGTTCCGGCTGCCGTAAATATCAACTGATCGTCTACTCCGGCCACGGCCAGGAAAAAGTCCGTGACTATCAAAAGCGTTTCGGCCTACCATTGGAAAAATCGGTGCGAAAAATCCTGGCCGCTGGCCATATCCGCCTACCGGCCGAAGCGGTCGATCCGGATCGCTCAAACCATTGGAACTCCATCGACCGGTTCAGTGCCCATTTCCGTCAAAAAAATGAGAAGGGCCGGCCGCAGCAACGGCTTGTCGATCCCCGACAAATCGAAATCACCACCATGGGGCCGCTGGGCCATATTTATTTGCCGCCGCCCTTGCCGTCCGACCTCCTGGAGCCCTTGGCCGATCTGCTGGTGCACCAGGCCAACATTCCCCTGGTGCTGTTTGTCCGAAATAACCGGGTCTATGGCTTGAATTCGGACGGCGTTTATGACCTGAACGGCCAGGAAAACTTGATCCTGGGAGCCGATCACCCGCTTCTGCAGGAAGTTGCCCGCGATCTTGCGGAAATCTGCCGGCACCCCTACGCCGGCGATCTGGTTATTTCCGGGTGGATGCCGCACGGAACCCCGATGTCCTTCAGTATTGAAAACGGCGCCCACGGCGGTCCGGGCCGGGAAGAAACCCGGGGATTCATTCTGTTGCCGCGGTCGCTTCCTGCGTCCGGGAAAACCTTGCGTCCCCTTGATTTGCGCCGGCTGGTCCGCAACCTGTTCAACGATCTTCCGAAATCAAAAGCGTCAGGGGCGCCAATGGTAAAAAGTCTTTCGCTGAAGGTAATGAGCTATAACATTCATAGCTGCATCAACGTGCGGCGCAAGGTCGATCCGGACGGCATTATTCAGGTCATTGCCGCCTATTCACCGGACATCGTCGCTCTGCAGGAGGTCGATGCCCGCAAATCCCGATCCAACTTTATCGATCAGCCCAAACTCCTGGCCGAGCGGCTGGAAATGCAGGCGGAATATTTTCCGCTGCTGAGGAACGGATCGGAACAATTCGGTCTGGCGATTTTGGCCCGCCATCCCATCCGGAAAGTCAAGTATGAACAATTGCCGGCCCTGGAAACGGGCAAGCCCCGTGAAGTCCGCGGCGCCATGTGGATAAGAGTCCTGACGTCCGGACAACCGATCAATTTTGTAAATACTCACCTCGGGCTTTACCGCCGGGAACGTTTTTTGCAGATCCGGACGCTCTTCAGCAGATTGTGGGGGCTGGGAATTCCTGAAGATGAGCCGCTGATCTTCTGCGGCGATCTGAATGCCGTTGCCCGTTCGGCGGTATGCCATGAAGTCTGCGTTTATCTTGCGGATGTCCAGCAAATGGTCAAACAACCCGGCTACCCCAAAGCCACCTTCTTTTCACGTTACCCGCTACTGCGCATCGACCATATATTTGTATCCAGCCATTTCTCCCCCCGCCGGGTTCATGTTCCCGATGACCCGGTGACGCGGCGGGCATCGGATCACCTTCCGGTTTTCGCAGAGCTCGAATGGACCGAAAGCGGCGGTGCTTAAAATGGGAACGTTCTATAAACATAAACGGGCGATTGTCGTTGCAGCTGGTCTCCTGACGGTCATGGGGATTGTCTATGTTATGATGAAAGAGGATATCACCGATTTTACGACCTACCTCGTCAACAAGGATACCCATCCCATGGGACTGATTGTTCTATTCATCCTGCTGCCGATGGTCGGCTTTCCCATCATTCCCTTCCTGATCCTCCTGGGCGTCAAGTTCGGCGTCAAGCAAGGGATCCTGATCCTGTTCGGAGGCGTCGTCATTCATCTGGGGGTCTCCTTCCTGCTGGCCCATTCCTTCCTGCGTCCGACCATTGTAAAGTACGCCCGAAAGAAGAATATCAAGGTGCCGCAAATACCCGAGCATAAAATCATCGGGTTCAGTTTTATATTCATGGCCGTTCCGGGTCTCTCCTATGCCATGAAAAATTACCTTCTGCCTCTTTCGGGCATTTCATTCCGGTATCATATCATCATCGGCTTTCTGACCCAGGGAACCCTGGGCATTCCCTTTATTGTTGCCGGCCATGCGGCCGCCGGCAGGAGTTTTCTCATCCTTGCGGTTATATTGCTGTTCGTGTCATTCTTGTATATTTTCAGCTTTTGGTTAAAAAGAAAAAAACCCGAAGTTCTTCCCATGGAGAAGGATCAATGCTGAAATGGAGCTGGCTTCCCTATAAATTTTTGATTCAGCGCGCCGCCCGGGCCTATAATGTGATAGATCCGGTTTCACTGCTGGCGCGTTTGCGTCAATTCGCCCAGCCGTCGGAAGTCCAGGAGCCGTTCGAGCTTCTGCGCGCGGGCATTCTGTTTCACGCCCGGGGCCTCGTCAATACCAGAGCCATTCAATATAACCTGGACTGGAACTGGCCTTACTGGGTGGTTAAACAGTTCGATCCCAAGGATCCTTCATTCATCCCGCGCGGCTTTTCCTTCAGCCACGTCAACCTGACCCATCGCAACTGGACGGCCCTGGGCCTGCCCTCCCTTTCAATGTATCCGATTGTGGATCCCCGCGGTTTGACCACGCCCCTGCTGGATGGATGGTCCATTGATTTCTGGCTGATTTCAAAGACCGGGGAATCGTTGTTCCCCTCGCACTTACCCCGGGCCCATCAATGCCTTGAAATGGCTTCGGGCCTGGGGATCAAATCAACTTTCCGGAAGGACGACTTTCAGCTGCAGACCCTCATATCCGTCCGACATGACGGACCATTGCCCGAACTCATCTGCAACGCCCGGGGATTCATGCCGGAACCCGGCTGGATCGTTGTGGCCCTGCGGCCCTTCAACCCGGAAGGAATTCAGTTTATCGACCGGATTACCTGGGACCCTGACCATCTCAGCCTTCGGATCAATGATCTGACCGATATCATCGTCAATGAATTACCCGCAAAAGTGCTGTTTTCCGATTATGAAGCCGGCGATGTGGCCAATCGCTATTCAGAACCGCCGGGCCGACCGGCAGTGGAATGCCCCATCGGCATGGCGACGGCAGCCGCGTTTTTCTCCCTGTCTTCCGGCACGCAAAAAGACATTCAAGTGCGGGTGCCGTTGAAGGAAGACCCGCTGATCAAACCTGCAACTCAAAAGAAAGCCGCCTGCAGCTGGGAGCACATGCTTGCGCGGACTGCTCGGCTGAATATTCCGGATGAAAAAATGCGGTTTTTATATAACAGCGCCGTCCGGACGCTCATATTGCTCAGCGCCGACGAGGTTTTCCCGGGGCCCTACACCTACCGCCGCTTCTGGTTCCGGGACGCCGCCTTCATGATCCAGGCACTGCTCGCGCTGGGTCTTGAAAATCGTGCCCGGCGGCTGCTGACGGATTTTCCCAGGCGTCAAAAGCTATCGGGGTATTTCCAATCCCAGGACGGCGAATGGGATTCCAACGGGCAGGTGCTCTGGATCGTCGAACGATTCCAGCAGGCTACGGGGCAGCGGTTTGATGCGGCCTTTAATCAATCTTTGATGAAAGGGGCGGACTGGATCCAGAAAAAACGAACCTCAAAAAAGGAAGCTGTCCGCCACCGCGGGCTGTTGCCGGCGGGTTTCAGTGCGGAACACCTGGGACCAAATGACTTCTATTTCTGGGACGATTTCTGGGGGGTTGCCGGCCTGCAGGCAGCCGCAAGGATGGCGCAGCGCCTGGGGTATCTCAAAAAGCGCTTCGAATTTGAACGGAACGCACTGGATCTGGAAAAGTGCATTTTTGAAAGCATTGCCAAAATCCCCGAGTATAAGCGCCGCGGCGGCATCCCGGCGTCCCCCTATCGGCGCATGGACGCCGGCGCCGTCGGCTCCATGGCGGCCGATTATCCCCTTCAGATTACGGGTCCCGGCGAACCGCTGATACAAAGAACCGTCGATTTTCTGATCCGGCACTGTTTCCAGCGTGGTGCATTTTTTCAGGACATGATCCACTCCGGCCTCAACGCCTATCTGACCCTGGCCATCGCCCAGACGCTGCTCAGGCAGGGCGACCCGCGCTACGGCGAAATGATTGAAACCGTGGCCGGTCTGGCGTCGCCCACCGGACAGTGGCCTGAAGCGATTCACCCCGTCACCGGAGGCGGCTGCATGGGGGACGGGCAGCACGGCTGGGCCGCGGCCGAATGGATCATGATGATACGCAATCTCTTTGTACGCGAAGAGGGACAAAAAATCGTCATCGGATCCGGTATTTTCCCGAGATGGCTGAAGGAAGGAAATCAAATCAGCTTCGGCCCCACCCCGACGCCGGCCGGTCGGATATCCGTATTCATCGACCGCCAGGATGCCGATGTACGCATCGAACTGGATACGGATGCAAGGGACGCTTCCATCTCCCTTGAAATCGATGTGCCCGGATATCCCAAAAGGCTTGTCCCTAACGCCAGCCGCCAATACCTGATAAACGCGGCATAACTGAAGAGGAGAAACCAAATGAACAATGAAAAAGAGATTATAAAGGAAATCAAGGCCTATGATGAGAATCCGCTCACGAACCTCTCAATTCAGGACGCCTTGATCATCTTATGTCTTCAGGTGTCCTGCACCGGCCCTGAAAATTGTGCATTTGAAGCTGAAAAAATAGCCGAAATCGTCCGAAGGCATCCTTCTTTTCTGGAAATTTCCGAACACAAAGAAGACACCCTCAAACGGATAAACACTTACAACAATTTAATGGTGAACCCCAAAGATTTTCAAAAAGCCGTAGAAGCCTCCCTGGCGGAGCTCACTCCCGATAAAAACCAAACCGCCTTCAAGCTGGTGGTCCGGACCTGCAGGGAAACCGGCCTGACCGAAGCCAAACGAAAGCGACTCAAGGAAATTGCCAAAGCGCTTTCGATTTCCGATGAGGAGGTTTCGGAAAATATTGAGTAGGGGGCGATCACCCGCAGCGCCCGTCATTTGAACCTGGATGCGGCCGATTTGACGGACTTGCCCAGGTCCTCCGTGGCCTTATCTGCCCCGGTCTTTAATTTCTCCCAGGCCCCCTTGCCGGACCGGCGCAGTTTATCGATGCGGACAGTACCGTCCTGTTAATTTTTTTAAAAAATACAGGATTCACCCGATAGGCGCTATCCCTTTTTTCTGCTAAGCGTGAGATCATGCAAGGGGGCCCCGGATGGCAAAAAACAGGCCCAAATTTTTATTTGCTTTATGTCGCGATAAAGTTTAACAATGAATCTTAAGCAAGGATTTCCTGAAAAAGCATTTTATCCTGCCGGCGCGCGCAACCAAACTTTAACCTTCCGAAATATAGAAGGTTTAACGCTTTAAAAACATGTCGACCCGAAGAATCCATATTAAAAAAGCTCGCCAAGATGACGCCCCTCTCTTGTCGGATTTGATCCGCGAGTCCTTTCGAGACGTGGCCCAACGATTCGAGTTGACTCCTGAAAATTGTCCCAAGCATCCATCCAATTGCACGACCGAGTGGATTGAAAGGAGCCTTATCCGAGGCGCAGCGTATTATCTCCTGGAGCACGGCGGCAGACCCGTGGGGTGTTTTTCCCTTAAACCGGTGAATCCCGAACTGTGTTATCTTGAGCGTCTGGCGGTTTTACCCCGATACAGGCGCAACGGTTTCGGCAAGGCCATGATGGACCATGCTTTTTCAGAAGCCCGGCAATTCGGAACGACGCAGATCCGCATCGGGATTATTTCCGATGATGTCGAATTGAAAAAATGGTATCAGAAAATGGGGTTTTGCATTAATGAAACAAAAGCGTTTTCTTTTTTGCCGTTCACCGTCACCTTCATGTTCTATCCGCTGTAGAGGCGATCACCGCAACGCCCATAGCGTCGGGTACACGAAAACAGGAGTCAGGGGTCAGCGGGCAGGAGCTAGTAGTAGCACCCCGGAACCAGGCATCAGGGACTCAGGAACCGGGAAACTGATAAAAAGCGAACCGCTGAATCTTGAAGGCTGGTTGGCATAAGCTTTTTATAAACCGAGATAGAGGCCCATCCCGATTATAGCGGAAGTCCCTCCAACCGGTATCCGGCCGCCTTGGCCCGGTGATGAGGCGCACCGCTTAATTGCTCTAACAACCAAGAAACGGGGGCCCTCAGTGGCAGACAAAGAGAGACACAAAAAAACCGCTAATGCGAAAAAAAAGGCGCAGCCCAAAGGCCGATCCAAAATCGCCGGCAGCCGCAAGCACCCGGACCAGAAGCACGCGGAGCAGGAAGAAGCGAGGACCCTGAAGGAGCAGGCGGCGGAAAAGCCGGCAGCTTCCAAAGGCGCTGACGGGGCGCGCCTTGCCTCGAAAGACAAGGCCAAAAAAGCGCCCGAAGTCACAGGCGGAGCCCCGGAGCAGGAAAAGCTGCCCGTCATGGCCATCGGAGCGTCTGCCGGGGGTCTGGAAGCGTTGGAGAACTTTTTTGAGGCGGTGCCCAAGGACAGCGGGCTGGCCTTCGTGGTGATCACCCACACCGACCCGAAGCACGAGAGCCTGCTGCCGGAACTCATCAAGAAAAAGACAAAAATAGCGGTAAAAGTCATCAAAGAAGGGATGACTCTGGAACCCGACAGCGTCTACATCCCGCCCTCCGACAGCGATCCTGTTCTGGATAAGGGGTCGTTTTCACTGAAAAAACGGCCGGAGAAGCCCCATATGCACATGCCGGTGGATCTTTTTTTAAGGCACCTGGCCCAAGCATACGGCGAGTGGGCCGCCGGCATCATTTTATCCGGCACCGGGACCGACGGCACCCAGGGGGTCCGGCTGATCAAGGAAAAAGCGGGCCTGACCGTCGTTCAAAGTCCGGATTCGGCCCGTCATGCGGGAATGCCCAAAAGCGCCATTGAAACCGGCCTGGTGGACTTCGTGCTCACCCCTTCCGAGATGCCCGCCAGCCTGATCCGCTATTTCAAGCATCCCGTGGTCATGAGCCAAAAAGCAGCAAAAAACAGAGAAAGAAAAGAGATCGACCCCCTGCGCCGCATTTTAAGCTTTCTGGCAAGCCGCACCCGGCAGGATTTTTCCCTTTACAAGGAGAACACCCTGATCCGGCGAATCGAGCGCCGCATGACCATCACCCGCAGCCGCAATGCGCCCGATTACCTCAGGCTCCTGCAGCAGGACCCCCAAGAGGTGCGCGCCCTGTTTCAGGACCTGCTGATCGGGGTGACCAGTTTTTTCCGGGACCCGGAGGCCTTTGACTTTCTGGGGCGGCAGGTGCTTCCGGACCTTGTTTCCCGTCAGAAGGGCGAAGCGCTGCGGGTCTGGATCCCGGGGTGCGCCACCGGGGAGGAAGCCTACTCGGTGGCGATCCTCCTGCAGGAGTCCCTGGAAGAAAAGGATGTTTCCCGGGAGGTGCAGATATTCGGCACAGACATCGACTCCAAAGCCATTGAAAAGGCCCGCCTGGGGAGCTACGTGCAGAACATCTCCACCGCGTGAGTCCAGAGCGTTTGAAGCGTTTCTTCACCCGGGAGGACAGCTATTACCGGGTAAAATCGGATCTTCGGGGGCTGGTGGTCTTTGCCGACCAGAATGTCCTGGCGGACCCGCCCTTTTCCAGGCTGGACCTGCTGGTCTGCCGCAATCTGTTGATCTATCTAAAGCCCGAGGCCCAGGGGAGACTGATCCCGGTGTTTCACTATGCCCTGCGGGAAGGCGGCATCCTGTTTCTGGGCGGCTCGGAGGGGATCGGCCGCTACCAGGACCTTTTCGAGCCGCTGAGCAAGCAGCACTGCATCTATCGCCGCAAGAACCATCTGGTACGCCTCCAGGTCCAGTTTCCCACGAGCATGCGGCTCGAAAGGCCCGGCCGGCCGGCGAACGCAATGGACCCTGAAAGGCCGCAGCAGAGCATAGGACGGGCCGCCGAGAAGGTACTGATGGAAAAGCACACACCGGCCTGTGTGGTGGTCAACCGTGCGGGTGAAATCATCCATTTCCACGGACATACCGGCAGATACCTGGAACCGGCGCCGGGGGCGCCCACCACCCAGATCGGGGACATGGCCCGGGAAGGACTGCGCTTTGCGCTTCTGTCCGCCCTGCACCGGGTGGACGACGAAAAGAACGAGGTTCGCGAAAAGGATCTGCGCGTCAAGATCAACCATGCGTATGAGCGCATCGACCTGGTGGTCAAAAGCTTCCGGGAAGGGCCGCTGAAGGACTGCCGGCTGATCATTTTCGAGGAGCGGCCCGAAACGGCCGCGCCGCGGAAAACGCCCAAAGAACGACCTCAAGCAAACGCGGCCCGGCGGGAAGCCGAGCTCGAACAGGAGCTGCTGCGCCTGCGTCAGGATTACCGCGGCGCCATGGAAGAGCTGCAGACCTCCAACGAGGAGCTGCGGTCGGTCAACGAAGAGCTGCACTCTTCCAACGAGGAACTGCAGAGCACCAACGAGGAGCTGGAATCGTCCCGGGAGGAGCTCCAGTCTCTCAATGAAGAGCTCAACACCGTCAACAGCGAGCTCAGCAGCAAGATCACCGACCTGAGAGACGCCTACCAGGCCGTCAACAGCGTCCTCAACAGCACCCGCATTGCCATTGTCTTTCTGGACAACGAGCTGCGCTTAAAACGATTTACTCCCGAGGCCACCCGGCTGCTGAATCTGATCGACTCGGATGTGGGGCGTCCCCTCGAACACATCTCCCACAATCTGAAATATGAAGACCTGGCGGGAAAATCCCGCGGGGTGCTCAGGGAACTATCCAGCGTCGATGAGGAGATCCGCACCAAGGATGGCCACTGGTATCATACGCGCATCATGGTACACCGGCAGGAGGAGCATGTCATCGAAGGGGTGGTCCTGACTTTTATCAACATCGATTCCCAGAAAGCGGTTCAGAAAAGACTCGAAGACATGAGCGCACGGGCGCTTTTCTCTGCCAAGCGGTTTGCCCAAGAGATCGTGGATACGGTTAGGGAATCCCTCCTGGTGCTCGACAGCCGATTTCGGGTGCTCGCAGCCAACCGCAGTTTTTACGATACCTTCGGGACCACGCCGCATGAGACCGAAGGTGAGGAGCTTTTTAAGCTGGGCAGCCGCCAGTGGGACATCCCCGAACTGCGCAGGCTCCTGACAAAAATTATCAAGGAGAACCACTCGTTTCAGGACTACCGGGTGGAGCATTCCTTTCCGCAAATCGGCCTAAAGCGCATGCTGCTCAATGCGCGGATGCTGCTGGAATCCGATAAAAATGAAGCCCGGATCCTGCTGGCCATGGAAGATGTCACCGACCTGCCGGCTGTTCCTGACAGGGAGAAAACATGAAGGGCCGATCTTCATCCGATAAAATGTTTCAGGCGCTGCGCCAAAAAGCCGAGCAACTCCTGGCGCAAGGGGATGTCGACACGCCGGCCGTCGATGGAGCGGACATTGTGCGCCTGGTCCACGAACTGGAGGTTCACCAGGTCGAACTGGAGATGCAGAACGAGGAGCTCAGGCGGGCCAAGGCTGAAGCCGACACCCTCCGAGAGGAGTTTTCCGATCTGTACGAATGCGCACCCCTGGGCTATGTGACCCTAAGTGAACAGGGAAGGATCGAAAAGGCAAACCAGGTCGCCCGGGGCCTGCTCAAAGTGACCAAACCTCCTGCTGTCGGATCCTCGCTGTCGCAATGCGTTTCGGCCGATGATATTTTCGTCTATCACGCCTTCATGAAACAATTGACCGTTCAGCGCACGGCCGGCCCGGTGGAGATGCGGCTCAACAGCCAGGCGGGGCCGGTTTACGTCCTGCTGGAGGGCGCGACCAAAATCGACCCGGAAACGGGGCGGAAGGATTTTCGTCTGGCCCTGGTGAATATCAGCCGTCTCAAAACCACGGAACAGGCGCTGGTCGAAGCCAGGAATCACCTGGAAAAACGCGTGGCCGAAAGGACGCATGAACTGGGGCAGGAAGTCGAACGGCGCAGATTTTTATCCGAACGGCTGGTGGATCTGCTGGAAAGCGAGCGCCGGGGAATCAGCATGGACCTGCACGAGGATATCGGGCAGATCCTTGCCGGGGTCAATCTCCAGATGGAAATCCTGAAGGGCATAAAAATACCGGAAGGCCGGTCTGTGGGTGAGGCGGTGAATCCAAGCCAGGAGATGCTCGGGGAGGCCATGAAAAGGCTCCGAACCATTTCCTACGGTCTGCGGTCCGAGGTGCTGAGCCGTTTCGGGCTGGTTCCCGCCCTGAAAACGCTGGCGGAAAGATTCGAAAAACAGCATCATATCCCGGTCCGTCTGACAACCAAAGCCATTCCCGAACCGCTGGCCGAAGACCTGAGCCTGACGATCTACCGGATTGTCCAGGAAAGCCTGAACAATATCCTGCGGCACGCCCGGGCCCAAACGGTCTTCATCCATCTTGGCGTCAGGGACCGGTCCCTTTTTTTGACCATTGAAGATGACGGGATCGGGTTTAATTACGACCAGGTGCTTCGGGCCTTCGGGCCCACCGGCTGTGCGCTGGGATTGATCATCATGCGGGAACGGGCGGCCATGGCCGGCGGCGAGTTTTATGTCGAAACAAGCCCCGGCCGCGGCACCCATATCCGGCTGCAGATTCCGGTAAAGCTTCAGCCGCAGGAAATTGGGAACAGGAGATGACCAGAGCCGAAAAATTTCGCGTGCTGATTGCGGATGATCACGCCGTTGTTGTGGAAGGGGTCCAGAATCTTCTGTCCGCCGATAAGGATATGGAGGTCGTCGGCAGCGCTAAAGACGGTGTGGAGACCCTCGCAAAGGTCAAGTCCCTGCAACCCGATATGGTCATCCTGGACATTTCCATGCCCAACCTGGACGGGCTTGAGACCGCCTGCGAGATCAGGAAAATAGACCCAAAGATCCAGGTCCTGATCTACAGCATGACCGCCACCCGGGAGCATGTGACCGCCCTTTTCAAGACCGGCGTCTCCGGCTACGTCCTGAAAGAAGAACCGCTGTCGGAACTGCACAGGGCGCTGCAAACCCTCAAAGACGGCGCCACCTTTTTCAGCCGATCCGTCCAGGAAGTTCTCCGGGACCACATCCGGGAGCTGGAACTTGATAAAACCAAAGACGCCCGGGAGGTCGCAGATGAGATTGCCCGGCTCAGCGCACGGGAAAAAGAGGTTTTTGTCCTGCTGGCCGACGGCGTGCCGGTCAAAACAATCGCCGACCGGCTCTTTATCAGCCCCAAGACCGTGGAAAGCCACAAATACAATATCCTGGAAAAATTAAATGTGCCCAACCTGGCTGGCCTGACCAAAATCGCCATCAAAAAGGGGTTGATCAACACCTGATTCGCAGGTTCAGTGGGTGGATCCGGCCGCAGAGCCCTTGCTTGATGAGCATTACGGACAGCGCTATTTGAGAAATATCCTACCCAAAATCCGGTTTCTCCCGATGGACACGTCTTTTCAATAAAGATATATTCCAAATGGCATTTACGGTTATATAAATTTAACCCTGCAGCGAGGTCTATCATGCAACCAGCTTTGGATTTATTGATTGAACACTTGTCCGAAAAGGATGTCATCCCCCTTGAAGTCCCCCGGCTGATCAGGGACGTCATGTACATCATCCGGGCAGAGGATGCCGCAAGCCTCACTTCCATCAACGAGGGCCTCAACGACCGCGGATGGCGTGAGCAGGTCCTGGATGAAGTTATTTTCGGGCTTATTATGTATTTGCTTGAAACCGAAAGGGCAAGTCCTATCGAGAGCTACAGCGTGCATTGACGGCCTGGAGCGTCGGACAAGGCAACCTTCAGCATCAGCGGTTCCATATCCGATCCGCTGAAAAGGAAATAAATCACATGGAAGCATTAAACAAAAAGCGGTGGGTGCTCATCGCCGAGGACGATCCCGACGATCAGCTGTTAATCACCCAGGCCTTTGAAAATAACGAGCCGGCAAATGCGTTTCGGTTTGTAAAGGATGGTGAAGAGTTGATGGACTTTCTCCGCAATATCGGAAAATGCGGCGACATGGAAAAGTGTCCCGGACCCGACCTGATCCTACTGGACCTGAACATGCCGCATAAAGACGGCCGCGAAGCCCTGGCGGAAATTAAATCCGACCCCGGCTTCCGTCATATCCCGACGGTGATATTTACAACCTCGAAAAGCACGGAAGACATCGACGCGTCCTATCAATTGGGCGCCGATGCTTTCGTCACCAAATCCGACTCGTTCGAATCATTCAAACGGACCCTAAATATTGTGACACAGTACTGGCTGGAAACAGTAAAATTACCGACTCGGACCATTTAGCGCCATGTAAATCATGTAAAAACAGGAGGTTTCGGATGGCATCCAATTTTAAAATTTTTTCCTGCCAAAACAACGAAACGGTACACCTGAATCTCAGCGGTGATTTCGACGGATCATCCGCATGCGAACTGATCCACACGCTCAAAACCCATTGCCGCAAAGGAGTAAAATTTATAATCGATACCGACAGCCTTTCATCCCTGCATCCGTTCGGTCTGGGGCTGTTTCGAAAAGACTGCGGCATCAACAATCTGTATGACTGTCTTACATTTTCCGGCGAATACGGCGCCGTTTTAACGCCTCCGGGAAAGCAGCGATGCTGAAATCGCCCCAAAGCCCCCTGCCGACCATCATGGAGATGATATCCACGCGACTGGGTGACGCCAAACTGGTTTCTCATGAAATTCGGCGCCTGATCCGGGATGTGTCCAACATCATCGGCCGGGGTCGTTACGTTGAGCCCGCCAATTTAAGGCCGGCGCTGAAGCGGCTCGGATGGGAAGAAGATGTTATAGACTACCGCACCCTTGAATTGATCTGCGTCTATCTCGAAAGGATGAAACCGAACGATGAAAACCCATGATAAAAGAAAATCCCGGCGACATACCGCCGGCCCCCCCTTAACATATCAATTATCCCTGTCCGGCAGCAAACGCAGCGCCAGGGGAGTCAATCACAGCGCCAGCGGCATTTCATTTGAAAATGGAGCTGAAATAAAGCCCGGCAGCATCGTTTATGTCCGACGCAACCGGTGCGCCCCCGATTGTCCCCCAGGTGAAACCTGTCTGGGATGCCGTTCGACAACCCTGGCAACCATCCGGTGGTGCCGGAAAATCAAAACCCGTGAAAAAGAGCTGTACCGGATCGGCGCAAAATACTTTGAATTCTGACACCGGGGAGATTAAAGATACCGTCATGATCATACTGAGTATGAAACTTCATCAAAAAGTTTCTTTTTTCGATCTTCTGTCTTCTGGCTCCTGGCTTCTGTCCGGCATCAACAGGGTTCCGATTTGTCCTTGAAGGCGATCTCCCTGGTTTCATCCGATCCGAGTTCAAAGACATCCTCCCCCATCCCCACGCGTATCGGCGCCTCGCTACAGGGAAGGGTATGAAGCTTTAATTTATTCGAAAATACATCGAGCTCGAGATAATGACCCTGGAAGCGTATGTGGATATGCAGCGTCCCCAACTCTTCGGGGAGACAGGGATTGAACCACAGAATTCCGTCTTGCACCCTCATTTCGGTGTAACAGCGGGTGATCAGATCCACCGTACCGGCCATGGCGCCCAAATGGATTCCCTCGGGGGTGGTGCCCCCCTGGATATCCTCGATATCACTTTTGAGCGCTTCGGAAAATAACTTCCAGGAGCCGGTTCTGTCCGAACGCGTCAGGACCCAGGAATGCACCACCCGGCTTAAGGTGGAGCCGTGGGAGGTGCGCTTTAAATAATATTCGATGTTCTTCGGAATGGTCTCATATGCAAAGGAATAGTCCAACTGCTCAAAGAGTTCCCCCAATTCCTCCGAGGAAAAAAGATAAAACAGCATGAGTACGTCGGCCTGTTTGGAGAGTTTGTAACGATTGGGGGTGTCGCCTTCCGATTCCAGGATGCGATCCAGCCGCTGGATGTCCTTATATTTTTTACGGTACCCCTGCCAATCGAACTCCTTGAGCCCGTCGTAGCCTTCAAACTGGCTGATGATGCCGTCGCCATGAAATACGATCCGCATTTTGCGGCTGACATCCCGCCAGCGCTGAATCTCATCATCCTCCAGCCCCAGCCGTTCCCGCAATTGGCCCATCCGCTCCTGGGACAGGATATTCAGCATTTCCAGCGCCCGGCTGATCACCCATACGGCCATCACATTGGTATAGGCATTGTTGTTCAGGCCCGGCGCATCGCTGTCCGGATAGGCGTCGTGATATTCATCCGGGCCCATCACCCCCTTGATTTCATAGCGGCCGAGCTTTGAATTATAGGTAGCGATGCTGGCCCAGAAACGGGCGATTTCCAGCAGCATTTCGGCGCCGTAAAAGGACAGAAATTCCATATCGCCGGTTATCAGATAATAGTGCCACAGGTTATAGGCAATCGCTGCGTTGACATGGCGCTGCCGATGGGAATTATCCGGCAGCCAGCGCCCCGATTTCGGATTCAAATGCACTTTCTGCGTTTCTTCATATCCGTTGCTGCCGCTCTGCCAGGGAAACATGGCCCCCTCGTACCCCTCCTGCTGCGCAGCCCGGCGCGCTTCGTTCAAACGCCGGTAGCGGTACATGAGCAGAGAGCGGGTGATTTCCGGCAGACGGAAATTAAGCAGGGGAAATATGAATAATTCGTCCCAGAAAATGTGCCCCCGGTAAGCTTCGCCGTGCCAGCCCCGGGATGGAACGCCGACATCCAGATCCATGGTGTGCATGGAGGTGGTCTGCAGCAGGTGAAAGGTGTACAGATGCAGGATCGTGCCGGTTCGATCCCCTTCCACAGCTTCGCTGTGCCGGTATTTGATATCAAAGCGCTGCCACATGTGCTTCCAGGCAAGATCGTGGCTTTGCAGCAGCGCATCAAAAGAATCGGCCTGTTTCACGGCTTTTTTGGCCTCGATCCCGCATTCGGCGATGGCCTTGTCTCTGGAGGTGAAAAGAGACACGGTTTTTTCAATCCGGACCGGGCGATTTTCTGCGAGGTCGACATGAAACAGCTGGGCGATATAGCCCTCGTCTTCGAGGGTGTTGCGCCGGAGGTCGAGGGGGTTGTTTTCCTGATAAACGCGGGTCCTGGCCGCCTGAGCGATGCGGATTTCAGACTGGGAGGTTTGCACTTTTAAAAAAATGGTTTCCGCGTCCACCTGCTCCGTCGCCAGGGGCTGCAAATGTTGATTGTTGAGTTTCCGGTAGCGCGCCACCCCGCCGTTGACAACTCTCCCGTCCAGGGCCGAACAAATCTCCATGGGTCCCGACCAGTTGTCGGCCCTGATCTCCATCTCCTGGGCGGCCAGGTGGGCATAGCGCATGTGCACCAGCCGCCGGCCGGTGACGGTGGTCTCCCGCCCGCTATCATCTCGAAAGCTGAACTTGCGGTGGAGCACCCCCTTTTGAATATCGAGCTCCTGCCGGTAAGATAGAATCCGAGCGGAACGAAGTTCAAACCAATTTTCACCGGCCATGCGAAACCGGAGCAAAAGCCAGTTCGGCAGGTTGACCAGGTCTTCATTTTCGATTTTGCGACCCGCCATATCGGTGGTGATCCGGTTGTAGCCCCCGGCCAGATACGTGCCGGGATAATGCACCTCATCGGCAATGGCCTGCGCCGCCGCACCCCTTGTGGCAAAATAGCCGTTTCCCAGGGTGCACAGGGCTTCCCGCAACCCTTCCTCTTCCGGATTAAACTCATCATATACCAGCGACCATGTTCGCATCATTCACCTCCTACTGAACCGATAGCATCAGTTCCAGAAACTGTTTCACTTCCTTCGGGCTGTTTAAGGCATAGGTTGCCAGGGATGGGCGGGGCTCGTCCCGCACGACAATACCGATGCCGTCGTCGGCCAGAACCCTGAAGGCATCTTCATCCGTCAGATCATCGCCGATATAAAGCGCTAAAATCGTCGACATATCCAAATCCAGTTTTTGAAGAATCCACAGCAGGGCTTTGCCTTTGTTCCAATCGATATTGGGTTGTAATTCAAATATTTTTTTTCCGCCGGCCTTCCGCAGCGACGGAAAATCCGCCAGTACGGCGTCCACCCCTTTTTCCACCGACGCAACATCTTCCTCCCGAACCTGGCGGTAATGGATCGCAATGGAAAAGGATTTTCTTTCAATCCGAATGCCTTGGATTGTCTTCAGCTTCTCTTTCAACTTTTCTTCGGCACGATCCAGTGCGTCAATGAATTCCAGACCATGCCGGTACTTCAAATTGGGGCCGGAGATGTCAAACCCATGACTGCCGGCATACAAAATGTCATCGATCCTCACCAGCTGCTGCACATCTTTCAGATCCCGCCCACTGACAATGGCCACGATGCATTTATCCGCCAGGTTCGCCAGCGTCGTGCGCATGTCCCCGGAAAGCTTCGCATCTTCGGGCCGTTCCACGATGGGAGTCAGGGTACCGTCATAATCCAGAAAAACCGCCCAGCGCCTGCCGGCTGCGCGGCTGCGGATCTCGTCCCAGTGGTCCAGGGCCAACGGGATCCCTGAGGTTTCCCTGGCAGCCGCCGTCGTGTTCACTGCCACCGAAATTTCCGCCAGATCCTTCACCACCCAGTCGGCCCCATTTTTACGAAAATCCTCCTTTAAATTGTCTCTATCCACCCCGATGACCAGTCCGAATTTGCCGTTTTTGCCGGCTTTTACCCCCGCAAGCGCATCTTCAACCACAACCGCCTTGCCCGGCAGCACGCCGAGCTGGTCGGCCGCCTCAAGAAAAATATCCGGCGCCGGTTTGCCTTTCAATGCCAGCCGTTCTGAATCCGTTCCGTCGACCTGGACATCGAACAGTTCCGTGATTCCGGCGGCCTTCAATACGGCCGTACAGTTTTTACTGGAAGAGACAATGGCGGTTTTTATTTCCAGAGTCTGTAAATTTTGGATCATAGCGATAGTGGAAGGATAGACGTCAACTCCCGTCTTTTTCAGCAGTCCGTGAAAAATCACGTTTTTACGGTTGCCCAGCCCGCAAATGGTTTCAGCCTCGGGGTCGTCCGCAGGGTCGCCATAAGGGAGTTCGATTCCCCTTGATTTCAAAAAGCTTTGAACCCCGTCATAGCGGGGCTTTCCATCTACATATTTACGGTAGTCGGCGCCTTTGTCAAATTGCCGGTAGGACACCCCTTCCCGGGCGCCGCGTTCCCTCAGATAATGATTGAACAATTCTTTCCATGCGTCCGCATGTATTTTTGCCGTTTTCGTTACCACACCGTCAAGGTCAAAAATAACTGCGTCATACGCCGCTTTTGTAATGACATGCGAACTGAAATCATCATGATTCATAAACACCTCCCCGAACGGATTTTTTGCCTTTTATAACTGCCGTATCCGCTCTTTCTTTTTTAATTGTCGCTGCCGGCTATCGGTTTGGAACAACAGCCGGCAGGACAGTGTATTTAAACCATGAAGAATCTTTAAAATAAATACATGAAAACCAGTATTTATGATTGTAAAATGCAGGTACGGTTACCTGCCATTAGCAATGTTTTTGGCGCAGGACCGGTCACTGCAACGACCAGGGATTCCAAATAGCGTCTGCCTTTCTTATAAATAGCGTCTCCCTTTCCTATAAATACATGATCCACCCTATTATCAAAGGATACCGGATGATATATAAACGATACATAATAGAGCAATTTAAACATCAACGGATACATTCAATTTAATCAAGTGGATTGAAATCGATGCGTTCAACAAAGAAAAAATCCGAAAACCGTTTGGTGATTGTATCGAACCGGCTGCCGCTGGCCATATCAAAGGCCAAAGACGGCCAATGGCAGGTAAAACCGGGTTCCGGGGGTCTCGTTACGGCCCTGGCGCCCGTTCTTCGCCACCGGGGCGGGTTGTGGATCGGCTGGCCAGGGACAACCGGAGGGGGTGCTGAAACCATTAAAAAACTACTGCATGAAGCAGCGGCCGAAACCGGATACAGTTTTGAACCGGTGATGCTTACGGCCGAGGAGGTAAACAAATTCTATTACGGGTTTGCCAACGAAGTGCTCTGGCCGCTGTTTCACGATCTGCAAACCCGTTGTAATTTTGATCCGGTCTATTGGAACGCTTATAAAAGTGTAAATCGCAAATTCGCAGAAGTCGTTTCCGGCAACCTCAACGACGGCGACCATATCTGGATTCATGACTACCACTTGATGAATGTCGCCAAAGAACTCCGGGACATGGGCAACCGCTCCAAGCTGGGATATTTTCTGCACATTCCTTTCCCCCCCCTGGATCTCTTTCTCAAACTGCCCTGGCGATTTCAGCTTCTTGAGGCATTACTGGCATATGATCTGATTGGTTTACAGACGCACCGGGATCGCCGCAATTTTATCCAGTGCGTGCGAACCTTCTACAAGAATGCCCATGTGCAGGGAAAGGGACAGGTGCAGACCGTCATCATCAGTGGACGCGAGGTTCGTATCGGCAACTTTCCCATCAGTATCGATTTCAAGGAATTTTCTGAAAGCGCCGAAAAAAAAGCGGTAACGAAGCGGGTCCAAAAAATCCGGGAAGATCTGGCAGTGCGGCACATTGTTCTGGGCGTCGATCGCCTGGACTATACCAAGGGCATCCCCGAAAGGCTGTCGGCATTTCAAAACGTTCTGGTGAGATATCCGCAGCTTCACGGACAAATATCCCTTCTTCAGCTGGTGGTTCCCAGCCGCATCAACATCCCCAAGTACCTTGAACTAAAAGAGGAAATCGAACGCAAAATCAGTGAAATCAACGGTCAGTTTACCCGACCCGGCTGGACGCCGATTCACTATATGTTTCGCAGCATCAGCCGCGCGGAACTGCTGGCATTTTATCGCGCCGCTGATATCGCTTTAATTACACCCCTGAAAGACGGCATGAACCTGGTGGCAAAAGAATATTGCGCCGCCAATGTGGAGGAAAGCGGCGCGCTGATTTTAAGCGAATTTGCCGGGGCGACTTCACAGCTGCATCGCGGCGCTTTACTCGTAAATCCGTACGACGAGGAATCCGTGGCGGAAACGATTTTTTTTGCCACCAGACTGGATCAAAAGGGGCGCAAACAGCGTATGAAAACGCTGCGGCGTAATGTCCTTAAACAGGATATCTACTGGTGGGTCGATTCTTGTCTCAAAGCGGCCTTTTCCCGTAAACTGGAAGAATTTCCGCCGCTGAACGAATATGTCCACCTTCGAACAGTCGCCCACTTTCAAGGCGATACCGTTTAAACAACGGCGCAGCGCTCATGCCGGCTCTAACATGTTATACGCCGGCGCATGCGCAGCGGGAAAAAAACAAACCGTGCTTGAAATAATTGATCGGCCGGCAGACGCCGCCGGAAAGGCAGCCGGCCGGTCGCATCAAAAGGTTCTAACTATGCTGAACGAAAAATTCATCCACCGAATCGTAATTGAAGGCGTTAAGCCCGAAATTGACTGCGGCCGTTTTCCCATCAAACGATCTGTCGGAGAAAAAGTAACGGTTCTGGCCGATATCTTCACTGACGGCCATGACGCTATTTCAGGGGTATTAATGTTTCGGAAAGAAGCAGCGCCTGAATGGGAAGAGGTCCCGTTGAAATATCTGATGAACGACCGCTGGTATGCTTCTTTCCGGACGTTGGAAATGGGCCGATACATCTATACGTGCTGCGCCTGGGTGGACCGCTTTAAAAGTTGGCGCAATGACTTTATTAAAAAGGCGAATGCCAAACAGGATGTCGCCATGGAACTGATGACAGGCGCCGAATTGGTGGAGCAGGCAAGCCGGCGCGCCTCTGAAGCCGATAGCGCCTGGCTGCAGCAGCGGGCGCAAAAGTTGCGTTCAGACCCAATACCCAAACAACGGCTTTTGGGCGCATCGGACCGGACGCTCCTGGAGTTGATGCAAAAATATCCCGACAAAAAAGCCGCGACTTTTTATGATAAGGAACTGCGGGTGGTTGTGGACCGGCAAAAAGCCTTATACAGCACCTGGTATGAAATGTTCCCCCGTTCCAGCAGCCCGGAAAAAGGAAAACACGGCACCTTTAAAGACTGTGAAAAGCGACTGCCCTATATTGCCCGAATGGGTTTCGACGTCCTCTACCTGCCGCCGATTCATCCCATTGGACATACCCATCGCAAAGGCCAAAACAACCATCCGACGGCCGCTGCCGGCGAACCCGGCAGTCCCTGGGCGATCGGTGCAAAAGAAGGCGGCCACCGCGAAATTCATTCGCAGTTGGGCACCCTTGAAGAATTTCAGCACCTGATGAAAGCCGCAGATGCAAAGGGCATCGAAATCGCCATGGATATTGCGTTTCAGTGCTCACCGGATCATCCCTATGTAGACGAACATCCCCAGTGGTTTAAACACCGACCGGACGGCTCGATTCAATATGCGGAAAATCCGCCCAAAAAATATGAGGACATCTATCCCTTTGATTTCGAGTCGGATCAGTGGCATGAACTGGTAAGGGAATTAAGGGATATTGTCCTTTTCTGGATCGAACAGGGGGTGCGCATCTTTCGGGTGGACAACCCTCACACCAAACCCTTTTCCTTCTGGGAATGGCTGATCGATTCGGTCAAGTCTGATTATCCGGATGTCATCTTTCTGGCTGAAGCCTTTACCCGTCCAAAGGTCATGCAGCGGCTCGCCAAAATCGGCTTTTCACAGTCCTACACCTATTTTGCGTGGCGAAATGCCGGTTGGGAAATCAAACAGTATCTGAACGAGCTGACCCGAACGGACGTTCGAGAGTACCTCCGTCCCAATTTCTGGCCGAACACTCCGGATATCCTCCCCGAATATCTGCAGATGGGAGGGCGACCGGCATTCATGGTGCGACTGGTGCTGGCAGCCACTTTAGGAGCAAGTTACGGAATATACGGACCTGCTTTTGAACGATGCATTGATCGGCCCAAGGAAAACGGAAGCGAAGAATATCTCGACTCCGAAAAATATGAAATCAAGCACTGGGATATCGACAGTCCTCAATCCCTGAAGGATTTCATCGCCCGCGTCAATCGAATCCGCAGGGAAAATCCGGCGCTGCAAACCAACGCAAGTTTGCGTTTTCACCCGGTGGACAATGAACAAATTCTGTGCTATACGAAGCATTCACCTGATCGTTCTAATATTATCTTGACGGCGGTCAATCTCGATCCGCACCACACCCAGACAGGCTGGGCCAAAATTGCGACAGAAACATTAGGCATCGATCCGGATCAGCCGTTTCAGGCACACGACCTGCTCAGTGACGCTCGCTATCTGTGGCATGGTCGGCGCAATTACCTTGAAATCAATCCGCAGCTCGTCCCGGCGCATATTTTTCGAATTCGTCGTAAAGTCCGGACGGAACTGGACTTTGATTATTTCTTTTAGTACCTTAGAAATGATTTTCTGCGTTTTTTTGGCAGAAAATCATTTCTAAGGTACTTATCCCGTTTATCGGGGTTAGAGGGCTATTTGAATGGCAAACTCGGACAACAAGCCAACACGCATCGAAAATGATCCCTGCTGGTATAAGGATGTGATCATCTACCAGCTACAGGTCAAAAGCTATTGCGACAGCAACGAGGATGGGATCGGCGATTTCAAAGGGCTCACCGCAAAATTGGACTACCTCCAGGATCTGGGAATTACCGCGCTCTGGCTGCTGCCGTTTTATCCTTCCCCGCTCAAAGACGACGGCTATGATATCTCGGACTATAAGAGCATCCACCCGATGTACGGAACCCGCCGCGATTTCAATACCTTTATAAGGGAGGCGCATCGACGCGGGCTGCGGGTGATCACCGAACTGGCGGTCAACCACACCTCCGATCAACACCCCTGGTTTCAGCGGGCGCGTTCGGCAAAGCCGGGGTCCAATCGCCGGAACTGGTATGTGTGGAGCGATTTCCCGGACCGCTACAAAGAAGCCCGCGTCATTTTTCAGGATTTCGAATCTTCCAACTGGGCCTGGGATCCGGTGGCCAAATCCTATTACTGGCATCGATTCTATTCACACCAACCGGATCTCAACTACGACCATCCGCAAGTGCAAAAGGCCATTTTCAATGTTTTGAACTTTTGGCTCAAACAGGGCGTGGACGGCTTTCGCATGGATGCCGTCCCGTACCTTTTCGAACGGGAAGGAACCAATTGTGAAAACCTTGCCGAAACCCACGAATTCGTCAAAAAAGTCAGGGCGCATATCGATGCCGGGTTTGCCGATCGCATGCTCCTGGCAGAGGCCAACCAGTGGCCGGAAGACGCTGCGGCCTATTTCGGCCGGGGCGACGAGTTTCACATGGCGTTTCATTTCCCGCTGATGCCGCGGCTTTACATGGCCCTGCATATGGAAGACGCTTTTCCCATCGTGGACATCATGGAACAGACCCCTTCCATTCCGGATGCCTGCCAGTGGACCATCTTTTTAAGAAACCATGATGAACTGACCCTGGAGATGGTTACCGATGAAGAACGCGATTACATGGTCCGCGTCTATGCCCATGACCCCCGGATGCGTTTGAACCTGGGGATCAGGCGGCGGCTTTTTCCGCTCCTGGGAAACCATCGGCGGCGGGCTGAACTGATGAACGCACTTTTGTTTTCCATGCCGGGCGCCCCCATCATTTATTACGGCGATGAAATCGGCATGGGTGACAACATTCATCTGGGGGATCGGGACGGCGTTCGAACCCCCATGCAGTGGAGTGCGGACCGCAATGCCGGTTTCTCGCGGGTTAACCCGCAGGCGCTTTACCTGCCGGTGATCATCTCGCCGGAATATCATTATGAAGTCATCAATGTGGAAGTCCAGCAGCACAATCCGCATTCCATGCTCTGGTGGATGAAACGGCTGATCGCCCTGCGCAAACGCTTCAAGGCCTTCAGCCGGGGAACCATCGACTTTCTGCGGCCTGAAAACCATCACGTTTTGGCGTTCATACGCCGGTATGAGAATGAAAACATTCTGGTGGTGGCCAATCTGTCCCGATACGTACAGTACGTCGAACTGGATTTGTCGGCCTATCCGGGCGCCATTCCCATCGAACTTTTCGGGCGCACGGAATTTCCCCCCATTGGATCGGACCCCTATTTCCTATCGCTGGGGCCTCACAGCTTTTACTGGTTCTTCCTGACGGTCCAGCGCCCGGCTCAAGAGGCGGCCGAAGCGGCCCACGTGTCCAGCCTGCCTGAACTTCCCGAGACGGCAAGCTGGGAAAGTCTTTTCGGCGGCCCCCTCAAAGAAAGGCTCGAGGATATTTTTTCCACTTATCTAAAAAAAATGCGCTGGTTCGGCGGTAAAGCCCGGCACATCAAACGGGTTGCCCTGCGTCAAGCCATTCCCATTTCCAAAATTGGAATGCCGGCAAAGCTGCTGCTGCTTCAGGTGGACTATATGATCGGAGACAGCGAAACTTACGTCCTTCCCGTTACCTCTTGCGCCTCGGCCCAGGCCGAAGCCATTTTCAAAGATCACGGATGGGCGGCCATCGCCTGGTTTTCACTGAAGGCAAGACGGGCGTCGTATCTGCTGTTTGACGCCCTGGTCGATCCGCAATTCTGCAATACCCTGTTAAACCTGATTGCCCGGAGTCGGCGGATCAAGGTCGACCAGGACGAGATGCTGACCTCTTTCACCCGAGCCTTTCGCAGCCTGAAACCGGCGCCGGATGAAACGATGGAGCCCACTATTCTCGGGTCCGAACAGAGTAACACCTCCGTTAAATTCGGTAAACATTTTGTCCTGAAGATCATTCGCCGATTGACGCCGGGTGTTAATCCCGATCTTGCGATCGGTAGATATCTGACCGAAAAGCAATTTCCGCATGCGCCGCCCGTTGCCGGCGCCATCGAGTACCGGGCGGACCGGGCAGCGCCCATGACTCTGGCGATTCTTCATGGTTACGTCTCGAACCACGGAGATGCCTGGAATTACACCCTGGACCACCTCAAACACTATTTTGAAAACATGCTGGCGCGTCATGAACGTTTCAGCCATATGCCGCTGCCTTCGGTGAACTGGTTCGACCGGATGGGCGACCCGCTTCCACAGGCGTGCGATGAAATGATCGGC
>Ga0068712_1001930_pt1 | contig 25953 bp, 25 predicted proteins | sample MTBAKSrepl1MetaG_FD_62987 | JGI IMG/M metagenome (GOLD analysis project Ga0068712, IMG submission 62987) | Enrichment culture microbial communities from Arthur Kill intertidal strait, New Jersey, USA, that are MTBE-degrading - MTBE-AKS1... | ecosystem: Environmental > Aquatic > Marine >... | reverse complement strand
CTTGAATACGGTTTATTATGCAAATAGGAAGGATTTAGAGTTCTAAATGCCATATCTGAATTATATTTAGGTCTGAGATTTCTCCTCCTCACAAAGGCCGGGAATATACTGTAGAGGCTGTAAAAATGACTCTGAAACTTCAGGGTATATTTATTATTGATGGAAGAGGTTATTTCACTTGGTACTTCAAAATATTATGAAGAAACTTATTTTAATGAGGCACGCAAACTTACCACACCATATCATAGTTTATTTCAAAAAAATGCAGTAACTTGTTTAAAGAACATAGGCCTGATATTAATTCTTTTAAATATTTAATAATCATCATTATGAAAGCAAAATTATTATGTAGTCTTTTTGGTTTCATTCTGGTACTGTCAGTTAATTGTTCACAAAAACAGAAAACTTCAGATGCAGAAGCAGAAAAAGCTGCAGATGTCATTGAATCCATTGCTGCTGAGGCTAATGAATCAAATCAGCAGGATGACAAGGGTGGTCCTATAGGAGTTAAATCAGGTATAATTGAATATACCTATTCCGGTGATAAAACCGGAAAATCTACTCAGTACTTCGATGATTACGGAACTAAAAGCGCAGTGTATGCTGAGATTGTCACACAAGGCATGTCAAGCAAAAGCTGGTCACTTACTTTAGGTGAAGACCAGTATATGTGGGATCCTTCAAAACCGGGAGAGGGAATGAAAGCAAAAAATCCCATGGTCAAGATGATGATGGGAAAATCAAAAGAAGAGATGGAATCTCTCACAGCTTCAATGTATGAACAAATGGGAATGGTAAAAAGCGGAACTGAAATGTTCCAGGGGAAAGAGTGTGCTGTTTATAAGGGAGATATGGGCAAGGTGTTATTATGGAATGGTTTATTGATGAAAATGGAGATGAATTTAGGCACAATTGTTTCAGGCCAGGAAGTAACATCAATAAAAACAGGCATACCGGTTGACAGTAAATATTTTGAGATTCCAAAGAATGTGACATTTAATGAAATTCCGGGATTATAATCTGCCGGACTTATCAGTATTTTTATTTATTCAGATAGCTAAAATTTCTGCTATCTGAATAAAGTCAGTTTTATATCCTTAAATAATCATGAAACATAAAATAGTTTTAAATCAGATTAAAACCTTTCTGATTATCTTATTGACTGTCATTTCACAAGTACTCACAGCTCAGAATGAGAAGAAGTATTGTTGTGAAAGAGAATTGATGTTTCCCCTTTTCCCAATGCCTGATGGTCAGGAAAGGGATATTTCCGGAATGATCTCAAGCCAATGGAACAGTATGATATTAAGAAATGGTGCTGGGGCATTGGGCAAATGTCCTCATCCGATTTCTGTGCTTTCATGGGATGGATACCTGTTTCTTGATACTATGATCAATAATATTGTATCAACAGTGACAGGTAAGAAACCTGTTTACTCAACTCCTGATGAAGCCAGGAAACGGGCTGAATATATCTGGATCGGAAAACTTGAACTGTTAAAGATAGATCATTTAACTCCTGGTCACATGGAAGATACCTATATTGATAAAGATACTAAACCGGGTTCCAAACATTATGAACCAGGATATGCACGCGGGCGCTGGAAATTTTCTGTTAAGCTATATAATCCTCACTGGGATGAAGTAGTAAAGGAGGCTTCAACTCCTGAGTGGGAGGGTTCGGGTATGGCTGATGAACCAATTGAAAATTTATTCAATCAGCATTTCGCAAATTTGAAAGAAATCATTTGGGACTATGAGCAGGTTCCAGTAAAAACAGAATTGACACCTAAAAAGGAATCAGTTGAATCAGGGGAGAAGATGGATGTAAAGCTAAAATTATTCGATGATAAAGATCGGCCTCCGAAGCACTGGCAGCGAATAAATGTTAAAGTTCAGCATGGAAAACTTGAGAATGGCGCTAAATGCGGAGATGGCAGCTATAACTTTTTGTGCGATGACGGAGAACTTGATCTCAAGTATGTCGCTCCAACGAAATTAAATATCAGTCATGATACAATTCAGGTATACAATGCATGTCAAACCAGGCATATATCTGTTGTAACTTTAAATAGTATATGTCATCCGCAGGATAAAATCGGTGAAATTCCAATTAAAATAAACCCTGCAATAACTATTTATGTCCGGGAAACAGAATCGGGTTTCATGAAGGGAGGAGATCCCCCATATCCCTATAATTTTACTGTATCAATGAATTTCAAAGGCAGGGCAATAAACAGCAAGTCGTTTCACCAGATAATTCCAAACTTGCCGGAATCATTAAGATCAAGGGTAATGAAGGAGGGATCTATGAGTTTTAAAGAGGAGTGCATTTTGATTGCTGAGCTTGAGTCGGATGAAAAAAGTATGAAAGTGGAGAAATGGGAATGCAGTGATCCTGTTAATAATACTCCTCCTCCGCCATTACTGGCTGCTTCACCTCCGAATTTTTTTGTTTCTGTCCGAATATGGCAGATAGGGGAAAAGATTTATATAAGTCATGGTTTCGTTGATGGCATACATGGTTATTTTCCCTCCTGGGATGATCCGAGAAGTTCAAATAAGGAGCAGCCGTTTGGTGCCAGGTGTGAAGGCACTTTTGGAAAAATGGGTGAATATATTGAAGTCCCTTACGGTAAATTCATAAACGGGGAAACCATCGTCCTTCATCCTAAGGATGTATCTGATCACAATGATGATGTCTGGCATTGGCAGACTAACTGGACGGTGACGATTAATCCACAGTAATTTTTTATATTTTAGTATTGATTTCAATTTATAAATGAAACATATCCACCAGATTGGGGAAAAGCAATATTTGCCGCTAAGTAACACTATGGAAGAATTTAATAAACCTCTAACATCGGGCATTTTAGCTACTTTCTCCTTGCAAGTGGAATATATATTTACCCGGATAAAAAAATACTAAAAACCCTTGATATGATCTCTAAATATCAAAGCTTCAGAAATTATTATGTGCCCTTTCAATTTGAGCTATAATTATATATTTCTTGACAGAGGTTTAGGTTGTCAGCAGTTTGTAAATGGACTTTATCAGGCTATTGGAGAAAACCGTCATCACTGGTTCGTAAGTTAATCAGCAACCACTCCTACATTGGGAGTGGTTGTTTTCAATATCAAACTTTATTGTAAATATTTCTAAACCAGAAGCCCGCAGATACATAGGTGAAAGGAGGCGGTTTTTGTATTAATTATATTTTTAACAAAAATGTTATAATAAATTTGGTATTTTATAACAAAAATGTTATATTTGTAGTATTAATAGTTCAATGAAATATTCAGTGAAACAAAAATTCCACTTATGAAATATAGCGAATTGATTTCAATTTTAGAAAGCGATGGCTGGTATTTACATAGTTCTAAAAAGCACCGCAAATACAGACATCAGATGAAAAAGGGACAGTTAACAGTTCCTTTTCATTCGGGCGAAGTACCAAAGGGTACACTGAACAGGATTTTAAAAGATGCTGGGTTGTAAAAAAACCGCACATTTAAATAACTGTACAAAAAAATAAATAACCAACTTTATTCAGAATTAATAATTATTGACACCAAAAAATTGAAACGTATGAGAAATGAAAGCTTAATCACAGCTAAAGTCCTGGTCATTCTCGAAAAATCAGATGGTGGCTACTGGGCTACTGTTAAAGATCTTCCCGGATGTTACTCATTTGGAGAAACACCTGAACGGGCACTTGCCAATACCAAGGAAGCAATTACAGAACATATTTCCGATCTTGAGGAAACTGGTGAAAAAATACCGGAAATATTTAAAACAAATTATGAGATACTTATTCAATATGATCTTCAAACTCTGTTCGAAGCCTTCAACTTTATAAATAAAACAGCTTTTGCAGCATTTGCCGGCATCAATCCAAGCCTCTTAAGGCAATATTCAAAAGGGATTGCATTTGCAAGTGATAAACAAAAGGCTAAAATCAATGACGCTCTTTGTTCAATAAGTAGGAATTTAGAAAATGCTTGTATATAATATTCAATTGCGACAAAAGCCTGCTACTAAAATAGCGGGCTTTTTTGAATATTTACTTCCAAATGAACGACCTCAGAGATAGCTTTGGTGGCCTCTCAGATTGACCATTTTAGCTACTTTCTTCCCTTGAGTGGAATATATCCACCTTTTTAAAAACATGCGAAAAAATCCACGATATGATCATTAAATATGGCTCTAGGCATCGATGATTTATGAATAAAAAATATTATCGGATTGAGTCATATTGATACATTTCTTGACAGGAGTGTTGGTTGTCAGTATTTTGTAAATGGCTTATTTCAGGCTATTGGAAAGAATAAATGATACTGGTTTGTAAATTAGCAAAGTCTTTTAAAACAGGGTGGGAAATTTTAGTTACTTGTATCCGAATGACACTATCCCTGTTTCTTTTGAAATACTTACTTTGAGGTCGTGACCTTGGACTCCACTGATTTGGTTAAATTTATCTCCTTCAAGTGTCGAAAGATGTTCAATGTGGTTAAGAATTCTTTTTTTCCATTGATATCTTTTTTTTGTTTTAAATTGAGGCATCATTTCAAGTACATTAATCATTTTCTCAATGGTATAGGTACCATCAAGGATTAAAAGGTCAATAATACCACATTCTTTGTCAAGTTTATGTCTTAGCCATGTTAATCCATTCTCTTTCGGATTTGGATTGCGAACTTGTTTTATTGTGTCATATTCATCACTTTCAATTCCTTTACTCATATTAAAAATTTTAGTCAATTTAAAAATATAATATCAAAATTAAGCTTAAATCATTAGCAACCAGTAAAAAGCTTGGCTAAACACACGGAATCCCTGTTTATTTGGTGGTACAGTATGATGATAACTCCGTGGGCTGGTTATATTTATTACCAATTTACCAATAACAACATATTTAGGAGCTCAACTGTGCCTTAATTCCTAAATTGTTATACAATGTGATTTTTTTATAATAGAATTCATTAACGAAATTGGTATGGATATTCTATCGAAGCAAACAAATAGATTTGTTAGCACTCTTTTTTAAGTACTAATGCATATTCCGTTTCATCAATCCCTCTTTCAACCGGATAAATTTCTTTCTCTGCTACTGGTCTAAGACCTGTATTTTTAGCGTAAGTTTTCATTTCTCCCGGAGTAAACATCCGCATAGTATAGACTATAGGCTGGTCTTTGCCATTCGTTAATGGAATCCCTCCTATTTTGACAAAATATGCAACATATTTACCATGATTACTATTGACTTCGTTGTAATGGTATTGTTTAAAAAACTTCTGATCTCTTTCAATAACATCTATGCAGAGAATGCCTCCATCTACGAGAGTCTGAGATAGATTATTAAAAGCTTGCTGAATCAAATCCTCCGGTAAATGTCCAATAACACCATACATACAGGTAACTACATTGAATTCAGCCTGAAAAGGTAAATCAGTAATGTTTCCCCATGCAACGTTTGAATGTCCCAGAATTCCTTGTGCTTGCGCAACCATTTCTCTTGAGTAGTCGATTGCACAAAGTCTGTCAATTTTGCAAAATTCCTCCAGTTCGTTGGAAAACCTCTTAGTTCTTCTGCCATCTGCACAGCCAACATCTAAATAAGCAATTCTTTTGCCGCTGATTAATCCTCTCAGTTTTTCAAGAAAGAACCTGTCTGTTGAAGCAGTCTGATGTACCTTATCCGGCCTGCTTTGACTTTCTTTGCTATAATTGTCTACCCTTACATCATATCCAACTTGTACCTGTTGAGTATTAACCACATCAGTAAATGCAACTCTATTTTTTTCGATTATTGTTCGTAATTTATTGAGTTCTTTATTAATTATTATGTCCATTATAAATATCTCCTGAAATTTTCCATATCTTTTCTCGTTTTACAAGTTTTCTTAAACCCTATTATTTAAAACCTATGTTATACGATATAATTTTCATTGTAATAGAATTCATTAACGAAATTGGTGTGGATATTCTTTCTCTCGATTTTGGAATGAAAGAATTTTCGGATTTTGAATTACTCCATTGCGTATTTCTATTGCTTTTGAAATGGTTTTGCTCTTTTCCCATACTTTTTGTCCCCCAATAACTATGGGTAAAAATGGAAGTAATGCTTCTGAAATTTCCCATGAGGCAGAATTCCAATAATAACTTGGATTGTGATCTACTGAATAATAAAATTTACCTGCTATTTCAAACATTGGATGTTCAAAGGATGTTGGTTTGGCACACCAAAAACCCATTCCTTCATCACAGCTTATATCAATAATAAGAGTACCTTTCATCAATTTATCAGCCTTATCTTTAGGTACAAACATTATTGGATGTTCAATATCTTGAAGGGTTCCATTAACAATTATTTGCACATCTGATAATGCTTCTGAAAATGGGCGAGTACTGCCGTCAGATTCAACTGCAAGCAAATTTCCTGAACCGTTATTCTTCATTTGTTTAAACGATATTGCAGGCAATTGATCACTCACATCTGTTGATGCACGACAGGTATAGACTGTGATATCTCGATATCCTTGACCTTGCAATGCATATACTGCTCCTCGACTCACCGCTCCAAAACTGAGTACCACTGCTTTTCGTGGTTTTCCATAATTCCCGACAACTCCGATAAGACTTATCGCATGATTTACACCGGCATAGCCTGCTATTTCATTATTTTTGTAAAAAATATGCATATTTTTATCACCTGTTCGGCTCCATGTAAACATTTCTTCCCATGCAATAAGGGTTAATTTTCTTTCAATTGATACTTGAGTAATTTTTTTCTGTTGTGCACAATGCGGCCAACCCCACACAATTGCACCTTCTCGTACCTGAGACAAATCTTTTGCCAAAGGTTTGGGCACTAGCACACAATCAAAACCTTTCAGTATTTCTTCTCTGGAAGCAACTCGTCCTGATGTAAGTTTTGCTAAAGTGTTGTCATCCATGTCAAATCTCAACCCATACCCTTCTTCAAAAGTGATTCGTTTTCGTAATCTCTGTGGAATGCGTTTTATATGTTCCGGATGAATGGCTACTCGTTTTTCGTTTTCTTTTAGTGATTTTCCAATCACGCCGACAGTTAAAAGTTGTGTCATATTGTTTTTTCTTCCTTCTTCATTTAATCTTTAAAATTACATTTTAAATCTAACGTTATTACTCTGCAGCGAAATTAACTTGCTATTTTAATAAAACATTGGACTTTGAAAATCTTCATCCTCCATATTTTTGTTCACTGTATTGCATTTTAGGGCTTTATCCTGTTGAGAAAGGGGATGTACCAGATAGGAGAGAAAGTGGCTAATTTGATGGTTAAGTAAAAGCGAGTACAGAAAATGCCATAAAATCAGGAAAAGGCTCTGAGGCTTTAATGCAGCTATTTTAAGACACTTTTAACATTTTGCTTCATCGCATTAGCTTTGGCAATAAAATTTAACCAGCAGGCTAAAAATGCTTTTAAAACGAATATGAGGCTTTCTGGGCTTATGTAATTTTATTTTTTTCTAACGACTTCATTCTACAGGATTAATGATATCTCCGTTGGCTGGTTTTCTTTATTATTGTCTGACAATAAACTGTGTGGATATATTCATGGCTCAACTGTACCAAGAAAAATTTTAATAATATTGGTCATACAATATAATCACTGCTGCTAAATTAACTCCAAATGCAATTCCCCAATTTGTCCAAACTTTGCCTCTCTTTATTTTATGTGCTTTTTGAGTATATCCATTATAATATTCTGGTATTTTCATCAACTCAGGATCAGGATAATTTAGATTAATCTCCTGTGGTTGTGTTGTAGAACAAACAACTGCAGGTACTAATCCAACCAAGGGGGATAATACTATTCCGGTTATTAATGTTCCTGTACCTGCCTGTTTATATCCTTTATAATATTTATCAGCATCTCTTTGTCCAAGCGTAAAAGGATCGTCATTAGGTAAGCTTGATGAAAAAGTACTTCCTATTTTTATTTCATCAGTAAATATATCCTTCGTGCCATTTTCGTAACGAATTATTAATACATCAGATTTATTTATAACAAATGTTGGTCCCCCTAGATTATCAAATTTTTTATATTTAATTTCAGCTAATCCAACTTCTAAGACTTTTGCTTGAATGTCTTCCCCGGTTTTCTTTGTTATTAAATCTTGGGAGTAACATGTAATAACGAATGAAGTTATCAGGATGGTAGAAATTAGTTTTTCCATTGTATTAGTTTATTTTTCCTACTCATTTGGCTTTTCGGATTTGCCCCGTTTAATAATGGTTGCTGGACTCCATGTTATATACTCAATTATCATCTATGAGTCATTTACAAAAAAAATATTAAAATCAATTTATAAGTTAAACATATCCAAGGAGCTTACAGATTATTTTCTATGCAACTAATTTAGTTAATACATAGTTAAATAACAAGCAAAATTTCAAAATAAACTTCATGTGGTATTGAAAATGCCTCAATACTAGGCATTCTTAATTAAAATAGCAATGATAATAGACAAGACCATTGGCAGGCTTGATGAGATCAAGACCTTTGCCAAAGAAAACAATTTGCTGGAAAACTTCAACAACACCTTTTCCAGACTTAAAACCTACTCAGCTAAAGGTTACACAGTTAACCTTTACAGCGACTTTGCCCCTCACAGCCTCTATTTTGAAATTACCCTGAATGAGAAGTTTATCCTTAATGGGGGCTTTATCTTTCATGGCCCACATGATGGATTTGGAAGTGGCATCGCACCCACATTCTCAGTCTGTATTGACCCTGATAATAAACCCGGATGGAGTATTCACACTTAAAATAATGATTATGGATTATTTAACTATTGGAAGCAATGGCTTTGCACAAGTTGGCAGACCAGACTTTCTGGAGAAAAATAAGATAGAGATGAGGGTACTGATGCAATACCTTGTTGAAAAGTACCCCATTCCTGATGAATTCTCCTTCATGTGCCACTACAAAGTGAAATGGTTCACTCATGACTTTGGCATGTATTCAGAGATAGTGCTTATTTATGATGATTCAATTCTTTACCAGTGGGAAGAAGATGACCCTGATAAATTTAACAGGTTCTGGAACTGGTTCAATGACATAGAGGCTGTTGATCTGGAATCAGATTATCTAAATAATGAGATAAGAGTCAGGTATCAAATTTTCGTTACAAAAAATTCAATTACACAAAATCACCAATCATGACAAATGATATAAATATTCCAAAGGTTTCAGAAATAGAAATCTCTTATAAGCCTGTTCTGAAGCCATCAGAGATGGTTAAAATAACCTGCTCCAAAGATGCAGAGAAGATATTTCGCAGTATCTGGAGCCAGGATATAAGCTACAGGGAGTCATTTTACGCCCTCTATTTGAACAGAGCTAACAAAGTGTTGGGATATCAGCTTATTTCATTAGGAGGCATATCAGGCACTGTAGTTGACGTAAGATGTATTTATCAGGCAGCACTGAAAGCTTCTGCATCAAGCATCCTTCTTGCTCATAACCATCCGTCTGGGAACAATGAGCCCAGTGATGCTGATATAAAAATTACTAGAAAATTGAAAGAAGCTGGACAACTTTTAGATATTACCCTGCTGGATCATCTTATACTATTGCCCGAAGGTTATATCTCTTTGGCTGATGAGGGATTATTATAATATTGAGGTACCGCTAGATACCCAAATGCTACAGATAACACAGCCTGTGCTTTTGTATAGGCTGTGGCTGTAGCATAAAATTTCAAAATATTATAGTAAATTTTAAATTGATTACTTAACTTTGAAACTAAGTTCGAAACAACGGACAAATAAAATATAAGCGTTAGCTATTATTCGTGTCTCGGGAAACCGCTAATTTTTTGAACACTAACAGGAATGATAAGCACAAACGCTCACGCTATGGCGTGGGTTGTGTTTATTCTGTTAGTGTGGGTATTTAGCGGTACCTCCGTGACAAATAAGCTACAGTCCCACGCTTTTTTTGGTCTATATCATTGGAAATGAAAAGTTATATTAGCATACAGGTGGATTAATTAAATCAAATATTAAACAATTCTACTCTACAATCTTAAATGCAGTATAACCCGATAAACTAATAGTTAATACAAAATAAAATCATGATAAATTTCTTTAAAAAAGGAAGTGAATTTAACAAGGTAGCACAATGCTTTGGAAACATGTACAGTGTAATAAATGAACTTCAACCTTTGTTTGAGATAAACATAGATAATTTAGAGCAATTCAAAATACAGTACAAAACTGATATTTTAACTTTGGCCCTTATAGCTCATAAAGGTATAATCAGACGAATGGATGAATTTGGATGGGAGCTTGAAGCTAAGATTATGATACCAGCAATTAGTCTCAGAAGAATTACGATAATGTATGCATGGAGTCAAACTATAGCAAAAATGGGTATTATGATTGGACTATTGGATCTCCAAAATGAATACGAAGAGATTACAAATAATGGTCCAATTTGTCAAATGTTAGAAAGAAAGATGTCACCAAAATTCAAAAATTGGTAGTTGAAAATAGTTCGCATACAATACAAGAATTGCATTATTCAAATTGGGAAAAAACTTATAGAGAAAAATTAATTTATATATTCAGATGGCACTTGATGGTAGAATTATTGAAATTATGTTAGAGTTTACCCCTGAAGCATTGGCTGGGGAATTTTTAGAGTTGTACAAGTTTGAATATGGCGAGAGAAAAGTTATAAAAATTATCCGTAAAATAGAGAATTCAAATAAAGTACAGCAGTATTTAAACAATATACTCTCTCAGGGTATTAAACCTTCGGCAAAAGGATTGGAGACCCTTATGAATACTATCTCTTATTTTATGTTTTCAAAGGAAGAAACATTGTGCTTAGGTGGCCTTTCCTGCTTTATTTTGTGGAGAAATAAGTGGATGATTTTAAATGATGTTTGGGATGTTACTGAACAGGAATCCATTGATGAACAACTAGTAACTATCTGTGTTGATTTAATCAATAATTGTAGTATAAATAAATACAACAAGTATGATAATTTCTTTTTAAGATTTGAAAGAAGGATTGCTGTTATTGCCCGGGAACAAGGCTTGTAAAAATTTGAAATAGCAAATTTAAGAGTAGAAAATTTTCCATGTCGGTAATGCTTTAAGTAATGGAAGATTTATTTCATAAGGTTTCAGCGTCAGTTTTAAATGATACCACTATACCGGGAAAAATGATACCAGGTTTTGTGTATTTTCTTCAGTAATAACACTTCCAGCAAAGATACTATTGTTTTGAACCGGCAAATGGTACCGTTTTTACCGACGTTAAAATATACAAAACTTATATATTACATATCTGATTTACGTTTTAAAGCTTTTGCCACTGGTGTCAAAAGCTGAATCATTCTTGATTTTGTATAATTCCAATCCGAAGTTTCTTGTTGACTTTGATATGTTCAGCTGTGCTTAAGTATTTAACCATCAGGACTATTTTATCCATCCTTAATAGTTGTTTTATCGCTTATTTCCCAAAAATCATGCATGTTTGTTTCCAGGGAACAACTATACGAAGACAAATTTAATCGATACTTTTGTGACTGCCTTAGAAAAAAAGTTTCATATGAAAGTCATTATCACAGGAACAACTGGAATGGTTGGGGAAGGGATTCTGCTTGAATGTTTACATCATCCTAAAGTAACAGAAGTGTTGAGTGTCAGCCGTAAACCGACAGGCATAATTCACCCAAAATTGAAAGAGTATATCGTACCGGATTTTCATACTCTGCAAGAAAATGATGAAAAACTAAGGGATTATGATGCATGTTTTTTCTGTGCAGGAGTAAGCAGTGTAGGTATGAAGGAAGACGAATACAGACGTGTTACTTACGATACAACAATGCATTTCGCCAAAGCCGTAAATCCTAATCCGCAAATGTCGTTTATATATGTAAGCGGTGGAGGTACGGATAGCACAGAAAAAGGAATAATGATGTGGGCACGTGTCAAAGGGAAAACTGAAAATGATTTGATGAAACTACCTTTTAAACAAGCATTTGGTTTCAGAATTGGATTCTTAATCCCCGTACCCGGTCAGAAAAGGGTATTAAAATACTATAAATATATATTATGGCTTATTCCACTTATAAAATTGGTACTGCCAAATATCATATCTACAATGAATCAGGTTGCGAATGCAATGATTTACGTATCTCAGAGTGGCTATGAGAATAATGTGATTCATGTGAAAGATATAAAACTAATGGCAGCGAAAGCACAATTATATCATTAACAATTATGAAGAATTTTAACACCATTTGAAAATCCGGCATATTTATTAGGAATCAATGTGGCTTCCATAAAATATTGTTATTCTAATTTTTGTAAATTTATCCTCTATTAATACCTGAGTAGTTACTAAAATATTATGCTATAAATCTAATTCTTTTAATTCTTCCCAAGTTATCCAAGCTATTCTTTTGGTAATATGTTGCCACTCAGAAGACTCAATATTACTTCTATGAGATAGGTCAGCCATCAGGGTCAGATAGTTATTCATATAATCGTTCATTTTATAGCCATAAAATCTTGTATGTGGTCTGTCTTTAAAATACTGAGGTGTAATAAACAGAAATAAACTCATTTCAGAACTTTCGTCAAGCATAACATCAATATTCCTGGCTATCTGGTTACGAGTGACATCATATGTAACATCACAGGAAATATCAGACAAATATTTAGCTTCAATTAAAATCCTCAATTTTGAACATTCAATAAAAGCATCTATTTGAGAAGGCCCTTCAAGATTTTTCCGGTAATGGCCATCCTTATCTGTTCCTGAGTTTATTATATATTCCACAAAATGTCTTTTATTTAGATTATTACTTAAAAACTCTTTGTATTCTTTAGGTGCTGGTAAATCTTTTTCAAAACGAAGGATCATATTATCAGTTACAAGATTATCCCAACTTTGTGGATATTTTTTACTGATTTTTAAAGGAGGAATTTCTCCGAAAGCCTTAACTAATATATTTTTAAGTATTTCTTTCTTATCAGTTCTTTCAAAAAGATTAATAAATGTTCTGGTTGTATAAAATCTTTCGTCTTTTTCAGCTTGTCTATATACTTTATATTTTTTATGGGGAAATATATCCTGGTTTGCTTCATATTCCTTATATCTATTAATACTTTTTCTGAAATAATCCAAATGTTCTTCCTGACTTATTGGATTGAAATATTTTTTTACAGTTTTTTCTTTATAAGGCATTAACTTCTTGTGCATCATGTGACATTCCATAACATAAGGTTTCTTTAATTTATATTCAACTTCAAGATATTTTGATTGATTCTTATTGTCGGTAATTAACCATTGGAAATGTGAATATGTTAATTCTTCAATTTTTAAATTTGAGTCATCTTCTAACCAATTTGCAGTATCATCCAATATTGTATGATATTTCAAAGAAACCTTTACAATCCCATTGTCTTCAAGGTATTCAATCAATTCATTATAGTCATCAATAGTAATTGTTTCTGAATAGTGAATACTATTATGTATCGAAGAAATACTTATTTTATAATTATTATTTGTCATGATATTATTTTTTTGATTAATCGAAATTAAGAATCAATGATTATATTTAGTATCTGATAATTAAGTACTAGAAATAATACGAAATTAAATAACAAATTTGAAATATGTTCGTAATAATTATAATATAATTTTTAAACGGCAATGAAAAAGATAACAATATCATTTGTAATCTTAGTTATAATATTGGTATTCATAGTAATATATTATTCAAATCAGAACACAGGGAAAAATAGTATAATTCAGCCTTTTACTTTAAAAGAAGAAACAAATAATGCCCGGGAAGAATCAGTAAACTTATGGAAAATAGAAGGTAAAAGATGGGATTACAGGATAGGAAGAACATACTGGGGTTTTGAACCATCTTTCGGAAAATATTTGGATTCTTGTGGTGACAATCTTAATCTATATATAATTTTTGAAGATAATAATACTGGTTATGTGATATCTTTTGATACAATCCTAGATAAACAGCTAATTAAGAAGTGGGTTACTTTTGATTACACATCCTATTTAATAGAACAGGATGGCAAGGAATCGGAAGCGCTTGCCTCTGAGACATAACCACTTAAAGTATCGACATATTATTGCTTTACTGTCGATATACTGATATTCTATAATACTCCCCAAAATTAGGACCACTGGTTAAGTTGAAAATAAGGATTAAATTTACCAGTGAATTATGAAAAAGTCAAGAAGAAAATTTACGAGTGCCTTTAAAGCGACAGTAGCAATTGAAGCGCTCAAGGAGCGCGAGACACTTGCGGAGTTATCTAAGCGGTTTGAAGTACACCCAACTATGATAAGTAAATGGAAGCAGGAGTTTTTAGAACGTTCTGCTATTGTCTTTGAGTCAAAATCTGAAGCTGAATCAGAAGTTGATCCGGAGAAGCTGTATTCCAAGATCGGACAGCTTGAAATGGAGAATGACTTTTTAAAAAAAAGCTTAAAGAAGACCGGACTATGAGCCAGCGCAGGAATCTTGTTGAGAAGGATCATGATTTAAGTATTCGGCAACAATGCGATGCTTTATCTATTCATCGCAGTGGCCTGTATTATTCTCCCGTTGGAGAACAGACAGAGAACCTGTAGATTATGCGCATTATGGATGAACATTATCTGAAACACCCCACTGAAGGTGTTCTGAGGATGCAGGATATGCTGTTAGCCATGGGCTTTGTTGTCAACCACAAGACGTGTGAGGCTGAAAGCTTACTTTATTACAGCCGTTTAACTGCCCAGTTAATTGCATTTTTTATATGCTCTATAATATTTTTATCCTGAAATGCCTCATGGGTATGTCCAAAACCTGTATAAAAAGAACGCATGTTATCCACCTCCTGCCACCAAATAAAAGGATGATCGCCCATGCGCCAGTCGTCATTTTCATATTTTTTTATTGTATTTTCATCCAGGCTGCCAAGTACATGTACTTTTGATCTTGGATTCTCTCTAAAGCTGTACCATTCGTCAACAGTTGTATAGCTTTTCATTCCTTCGAATGGTTTCATGGCCGGATGGTCAAAATTTTCAAAAATAATAGTAGCTTCTTGCACAGGGGGGTGAGTTTTAAAATAACCTCCAAGCAAGTGTCCATAAAATGGCCAGTCATATTCAAAAACGGCCGCGGCATGTATCCCTATCATCCCTTTACCACTTTTCATAAATTTTTCAAAAGCTGCTTGTTCTGTTTCCGTTAAAGCATCGCCAGATGGATTAAGAAAAATGACTGCATCAAAATTTGGCAGGATGTCCTCATTGAATGCTGAAGCATCTTCGGTAGCAGTAATAATCCAGTTTTGTGATTGACTAAGTTCAAATAGCATTTTTATTCCTGTAAAAGTTGAAGCGTGTCTTGAGCGCATAGTTTTTGAAAAAACCAGTAATTTAGCAGGTTTATCAAATTTAGGTTCATTTTTTTGAGCAAATATTGTTAACGACATTGAAATGAACAACAATAAAATCAGATACTTAATTCTCATAATTAATTTTTTAATTTATATAAAAGTTATGGGCCAAATTTCATAAAAAGACATTATAAGGCTCAAAATAAACATTTTTGTAAATGAAGTGATTCACATTTTATCTATGTAGCTTTCCCTGGAACGGGTGATATTGGCTCTATATCTACTGGTCCCAGATTATACTCTGCTGGCCCCAGTCTTAAATTTGAATTCATCATATCTTCCCAATTTATATCTAATCCAGTATATGCTGATTCTCTTCCCATTACACCAACAAGGCTTGAGAAGGCAAGATTATGAGACTCATTGATTGGGTTGTTGGTGCGTATCGAAGTTACAAAATCTATCATTTCCTGATCGTAAGGGGATACAGCCACCCTTTGGGTGGGCTGTCCATTTTTATCTAACGGATACTCGTACTCCCAAATTATGCTACCATCATAATTAAATATCTTGTTTTGACAATTTGTATATCCCTTTGTTCCAAAAATTATCTCGCCTACTTTAGAGGTACATCCTTCTATCTGACGGCACATCCCATGAAAATGCCTTTCATCATCAAAGATATAATCTACGCTGAAAAAATCATACATATCCCCAGACGGCCTACGCTGTCGACCACCAACACCAGTTGCTTTCGAAGGGTGTTTTTCAAAGAACCAGTTAATAACATCAAGTTGATGAACAAGCAAATTAACAATTGTATCACCTGTAAGCCATGTCCAGTTTCCCCGGTTTCTAATCATTGCTTCCATATCACTCCAACCCTCCTGTCTTCTGACATAAGGTGGTCCGGCTGTATTCCAATAGCAATTGGCTGACACTAGATCTCCGATAACTCCATTTTTTACCATCGAATATGTTTCAACATAATCACGCTGATGCCTCCTCTGCGTTCCTGCCACTACAGAAAGACCTGCCGATTCTGCCATTTTTCCCGAAGTGATTACTGATTTTATCCCAACAGGATCTACCCCCGCAGGTTTTTCAATAAAGACATGTTTCCTTGCCTGTACAGCTGCTTCAAAGTGGCGTGGCCGAAAATGTGTAACTGAAGCTTCCAGTATTATATCAACATCAGACTCAATCACTTTTTTGTATGCATCAAAGCCCAGAAAACAGTTCTTATCAGGAATATCAACATTATGTCTTTTTTTCAAAGATTCCCTGCAACTATCAATACGGTCATTAAAAACATCGCCTAGTGCTGTTATTTGTAAATCAGATCCTGCATTAAGGAAGTTAATAGCTGCCCCTGTACCTCTGTTACCACATCCTATTAATCCTGCCTTTAAAAGTTGTCCGTCCGGAGCACTATCACGAAAAAAAGGTTTTTTGTATTTTGTTTTTTTCGAATTACAGGAAGAAATGAAATATCCTGCACCAACTGCTCCCAAACTTATTGTGGTGACATTTTCCAAGAATTTACGTCTGCCAGTTGGTCTAGTTATATTATTCATAATTATAGTTTTTATTATTTATAACGGTTAATTTATTAATTGATATGTTATAATATTTTAAAAATTTTGCTGTATCTGTCATCAGTTTTGATTCAAAGTGATTAAGCTTTACCTGGTTAGCTCATTAAGCATTTTGTCAAGATCCTCTCTTGTATGAAGATATCCATTTCTCATAACTGCTTGTATCTTTTGTGTATTCTTTATATTATCAAGAGGATTTGCATCCAGAATTACAAAGTCAGCTAACATATTTTTATCAATACATCCTTGTTGATTTTCAAGCCCAAAAAATTTTGCCGGCAAAACAGTAGCGGATTCAAGTGCTTGCATAGGAGTCAATCCTGCATCTACTAAAAAAGTCAGTTCTTCGTGTAAACTAAAACCAGGTGTGAGCTGCGCCAAAGGCATATCAGTTCCAGCCATTATTTCAATACCAGCTTCAACCAATTTTGGAATAATGTCATAAGCCCATTCAGATAAAGCTAATTCTTCTGCAGTCGGTAATTGATTAGCTTTTAAAATCGTACTCCTCATCCATTCATTTCTGGTTGACTTAGGAAGATACCGAAATGATTCTCTATAATCTTCACTTGCATACATTCTATGTTTAGCTGAGGCTGTAAGAGTTAAAGTAGGCACCTGCCACGTATTATTATCAGCCAGACATTTTAATACGATTTCTCGACGTTTTATATCTTGTGTATGAATAGCATGTAATCTCTGTGCACGATATATTTGCGACCTAAGTTCCCTGCCAGATTTATCTGGTGAATTAGCTATAATTTTCTTTCGCATTTGTAAAAGAGAATCCCAATCCGATGAAATTGATAACTCAAGGTTTCGCATATGCTCCATACTGTTAAGTCCGGCATTTGATGCCTCAATAACATCCATAGTTAGCGGAACATGGGCACTTACTTTATACCCTTTATCTTTCGCAAGTTTTACTATTTTCTTAAAAACCTCTGGTGAAGGTAATTCATATATCTTTATATGATCCACTTCTGCATCAATAAGGGAATCTAACGCCGGCTTAACTAATTCTGGCGAAACGATGCTAATGGAATGATCCCAACTGGTTTGTAACCCATCAAAATGCGGTCCTGTAATAAAAACACGGGGAGCCATTCCCTCCATTTTTGATGCTTTTTTCCGCCATGATAGAAGCAATTCAAGATCCCCAGAAGTATCTCGAATATAAGTTATGCCTGTGGCAATAAAAAGGGGAAACATTAAATCAGGAGTCAGTTCCTTGCCATCTAAAATGTGTAAATGTGCATCCCATAGACCGGGTATCATATATTTTCCATTACATTCAACAATGGTCGCTCCTGAAGGTTCCCTTATGTTACCAGCAAAACCTACTTCAACTATCTTGTTATTTCTCACAATGACACTTTGATCATTCCTGAGCCCATTAACAGCATCAATTACATTTACATTTTTAAAAACAAAAATGTCATCATTGTTTTTACGATCTCCGTTTGCACACCCATAGATTAATAAAATTAAGTGCATTGTTATACCAAAAAGGATTATATTTTTGAATTCAAGTAGGGACTTATAGATTTTTGTATTCATTATCAATATTATTTGCCTAAAAATTTTACCTAAAGGTTGAGTATTATTCAATTATTTGTATTGTAATTGGTGTCTTTCTGATCCAGCCATTTCCATTAAACATTAACAACATGTTCTGTATGACACATAGTGTACTATAATAAACATCATTCATTTTTTGCAGATCACTTTTATAGATTAAAATGAAATTGTTACCATATAAAATCCCTACACTATACTATACCTAGTCGATGTTTGAGTCTTTAAAATTTGTGCATCAAAATTATCTTCATCCAGTATTTGATTAAGTTTAAATCCATAAATGAAATCCTATCTATTTGTTTGAACCCTTTTCCCTTAATTCAAAATCTTCATATGTATCTCAAATTCTAACATTTTCAGATCAGCTATTTCATCTATCCAATAATTTTCTAAACAAAATATTATTTCCTGTCTGAAAATGTATTTATCCGGAAAAAATAAATACCATGGATTAAGCTTATTCATGTCAATAAAAATATAGAGTCATAATTAAAATATTAATTATTAAAATTTTCAGTAATTGTTTTTACCATATCCTCCCCGAATAATCTATAATCATCAATTTCTAAATACTTACCGCTTCCTTCGCTCTCATAGGATTGTGTAAATTCGACAGTAAGGGATGGAATATTTAATTGAGCTGCAAAATTACCTGCAAGCCGTCCTGCAGAATTGTTGTAAGAATACCTTACATTCGGCCAGTATTTATTCATAATATTTGTCAAATTTTTAAGATTCTCTCTTTCCTTACTCTTATCAAGGAATGCTATATTACGATTTTTCTGAAGGTGACAATGAATATCAATGAAAAGATCAATAGTCTTATTCCTTTTATATTGGTCCATTATCCATTTTTGAACAAACTCCACTTCCATAGGCATTTCTAATTCCTCAGAAATATTCCGAATCCATTCATCATTAAGATCCTGCATATTTGAAGTATACCTTGAAACTCCATGAAAGACACCATCAGGATTCATCATCGAAATAAAATAATAAACAAAGTCATTTCTAATTTTTTGAGCATTGATATCATCTGAAAGCAGATAGTTGATCATTCCTTCTACCGCATATCCTCCTGCATCTTCTCCAGAATGCTGCATTGCCATTACAAAAACACTTTTTTTTCATTTTTTGATTCATGATTTGTGATTTCCAATAGAGGAATTGGTCTGTTTTCAGAGGATCTTCCTTCATCAACAATGCTTAAATAAGGACTTGATTTTACTGATTCGAGATACTTCATATATCTTGATATGGGATAGGGATGTGCATATGCAATCCAAGCCGTATCATATCTAAAAAACATACTAAATCGGAATACTTTATTATCGTCATCATATTCAACATCTGCGATTCTTGACCAATTCTCATTGTCATAACTAATCACTGGTTGAGTATAATCTGAATAGCATATATGTGGATGGCTCCTGTATATTCCTATAAGGTTATCGAGCTCAAAATCTACATTTTTGTTTTTAGCATTTATCACTTTGAAGTAGAACCAATAGTACTGATTACCAATCATATCATATTTAATCCAATGCATAGTTTGCCCTTTAAATTTATTAGGGGCAACTTGTTTAAGTGAACCTATTGATGATGATTCAAAATCTGATATTATACGTATATCTTGCGCTGTTACTGAATAAAAAAGAATAAAAAATAAAATAAAAAAATTCAGTTTAATTCTCATTTTAATTATTTAATACAGTTAAAAGCAGATTAATAAATTCATATAAAATATTAACATTTGGGAGGATTTACCTCCCAAATGTTAATAACCCGGATTTTGGATTAGCTGAGGGGCTCTATTTAATTCATCTTTTGCGATTGGTATCCAATAGAGTTTCTTTGTTGGAATATTATTTGGTTGCACTTGTACACGCTTCCAGGTAGTAGTTGTGAGACCATCTTCATTAACTTCATAGATATTAACCCCATATGGCATTGGGGTCAATTCTTCTTCTAAAATCTTCCATCTTCTTATATCATACCATCTATTATTTTCCAAAAATAATTCCATCTTTCGTTCATACCTCAATGCTTTAGTAATATCTCCAGTAAAATCTGGTAGTCCTACTCTATTTCTTACCATATTTATATATTGAGTTGCAATTGGAATATCCCCCAACTCGATACATGCTTCAGCATAGTTTAAAATAATTTCAGCATAACGCATATAAACGTGATTATTTTCATTGGGAAAATCTCGTCCAATAATAGCATCATCCATATATTTTTTGATCAAATAGCCAGTATAAGTACCATTTGAAGGAGTAACTGGTCCTTGTCGTGTATCCAAACCTCCCCTTTCACTAACTACCTCTCCATTAACGATGGTTTGTCTTGATCGGAAATCATAAATACCAAGAGGATCAATATGTGCCAAATCAGCAAAACGAGGTTGCCAAACGGCACTATCATGTAAAACACAGGCATAAAATCTTGGTTCTCTATTATTATATGGATTTTCGTTTGTAAATTGTGAAGAAATATTTATATATTCATTGTTATCATTCAATTTAAAATGATCGAAAAAATCTGACCCATCTTCCATTTGATAAAGATCAATATGATTCCCCATTATTCCATTGTTACCCCAGCAATATATTCCGTTAGGACCATACCACTTATTATGATAAACGCGAACACCAACATCTGGCCGAGTCATTCTTCCCCAAATTATTTCTTTATCTGACAAATCTCTTGCTTTAAAAAAATCAAAATATTTTTTAGCAACTTCATCTTGGTTGGGAGCACCAAAGTCGGATAATTCACATGTACCTAAGTCTATTAATTCTTTAGCAGCATCTCTTGCAGCAGTCCACAAATCTACTCTGTCAGGACTTGAATAACCAACCAACTCATTTTCAGCAGTTCCATCAGCTGTAAGATCACTCGCAGCAAATAATAACATTCTTGATTTCAGACCAAGTGCAGCCTCTTTTGTTGCCCTGCCTAATTCCATTTCCTCCTTAACCTTTAGCAATTCAGCAGCTTCATCAAGGTCTTTTACAATAAATTCAATGGTTTCCTTAAATGTATTTCTCTTAATATTAGAAAAGTCATCTCCTAAAGAGTTAGGCTTGTCCATTAGAGGAACTCCGCCATAAGATCGACATAATTGACTATAAAACAACGCTCTAAGAAATAATGCTTCACCTTTTAATACTTTCATTTCAGAAATAATTCCTTCTCTCTCTGATTCAGAATAAGCTTCAGGTAATTTTTCAATATTGTCTAAAAAAACATTGCACTCCTGGATATAAGAAAAATAATCCCATACTAAGTGTCCCCTGTCATCCCCTAATCTATCAGCACTTATTTCACTAGCATTATAGGGTATAGTTAGCCAACCTTTTGTTTGAACAGTTTCATTAGTAAAAACTGCAGTTTGATAACCACCTCCCCGGTTGTTCCATCCAAATCGAAAATCTTTATAAAGTGGATTTAAATATAGTCTAACAAGTTTTATGTCTGACCAAACAACAGCATCTGAGTATTTATCAACTGGAGTTTTATCAAGAATTTCCTCATTGCATGCTGAAATTATAAGTAATAATATTACCAATATTCGTAAATTTATTTTTTTCATGATACTAGTTTTTTAGTAAATTATTAAAAGGAAATTTTGGCTCCTAAAGCAATTATTTTCATTATAGGATATGCACCCTGTCCATTAGTTTCGGGATCCATAATTTGATTGCCAGTATATATTAACCATAGGTTCTGACCAGATAAATTTAAAGAAGCTTCCTTTATAAAGCTAACTGACTCAATTAAACTTGTAAGCGAATAGCTTAACTGTAAATTTTTTAATCTTGCAAAAGAGCAATTAGCATAATGATGGTCAGTTATATGAGAGCCTCTCCAATATTCTTCTTCCCACTCGTATGCCCGTGGTTTTGTAGCATCGATATTTTCTGGAGTCCAACGATCATCTGCATCCCACTGGTAGTAATTACCATTTGTTCCTTGCCAGCTATTAGTGTATATATATCTTAAGGTTTTTCCTTGACCTTGAATTAACCCGCTAAGTTTCCAATTTTCATACCGGAGGTTAAAAGAAAATCCATAAGTTATTTCTGGTGTAGTTGTATGAGGAAATATTTGTCTGTCATCTGAAGTTATTTTACCATCTTCATCAAAATCTTCAATAATTATATCTCCTGGACGTGCATTTATTACATGAGGATAGGAGTTAACATGCTCTTCGTCTCTGAATATCCCAATTTTTTTATAAAGTAAACTAGAACCCATTGGTTGTCCTGTAAATCGTTGCCATGGAACAGATCGTTCTGGTTCATCTATTTCAACAATCTCATTTCGTGCGAATGCAAAATTGCCGGAAAAATCATAACTCAAATCACCTTTTTTATCTTTGTACCCAAGCAAAATTTCAAAACCGCGATTATCAACAATACCATAATTCTCATCAGGTAATGAAATTCCTGTAAATCTTGGTACTGAAACATCTCGTTCAACAAGAATATTACTTCTTCTTTCATAAAAAAGATCTGCATCAAACACTATTTTTTCATTCCAAAGAGAAGATTCCCATCCAAAATTATAAATATTAGCAATTTCCCATGTTATGAAAGGATTTGGAAAAGATGTTTGCCTCAAGCCAGTATAATAACCCTTGTTATCTCCAAGTATTGCCCCGGTAGTAAAACCATAATTAATCATATATTGAAAAGCAGTAATTGCATCATTACCCATCTGTCCATAAGAAGCTTTTAATTTAAAATAATCAATAAAACTAATATTATCTTTCCACCACTCATATTCTGAAGGTCTCCAACCTAAAAGAAACGAAGGAAAATTTCCCCAGCGTCCAGCATCTTTAGAGAATCTTAAAGAACCATCCCTTCTAAAACTAAATTGAAATAAATATATTTGGTTATAATCATATGTTATACGCCCAAAATAATTTTGCCTGGCATCAATACCTGCACTACCTGTATTATCTTTTTGATCGTCTCCACCAGCAAAAAGATATGGTAGTTTATCTGATTCAAAGTATCTTCGATAAGCCTGAAAACTTTCTGTATAATATTCATATTGTTCGTATGATATAAAAGCATTAACATTATGAGCTTTTCCAAATGTATTGGAATAATCAAGTTTAATATTAGCCGTTTTGGACTTAGACTCTGTCGAATACTGGGTTAAATTTGGTTCTGCAGGACCTTTTTGAACTGGAAAAAGAAATTCAGATCCATCCTCTTTCCCGGTATTACCAGCTTCTAAATATGCATCTTCGTTAAAATGATAAAGTATCCAAGGCTTATAAAATAATTTTCTTTCTTGAAAATAAAGGTCATAACTGTAATATCCAGATAAAATTAAACCTTCAATACCCGGAATAATAAATTCTGCTGAAAATATATTATTACTTCTGTAACGCTTATCATCATCAAAACCTGTTTCATCAGACCCGGTCACCATCGGCTGATCTCCGTATTCTCTGTCAGGTCCTGGAAGGCCGTTTGGCCAAAGCGCAGGATAAGTCGGTGGCATTCTCGTGACATAACCCCAAGTTGCGTATCTCGATCGTGCTGCGTACATTCTGTTTTCTTGAACTCCATGTATATCTACGCCTATTTTTAAGAGTTTGTGTAATTTAATGTCAAACTTCCCTTTAATATTATATCTATTGAAAGATGTGTTATTATTAGTAAAAATTCCATCGTCGAATTGAGTACCAAAAGATACGAAATAACCCACATTACTAGTGCCACCTGTTGCTGATAAATTATGTTGCCGTGATGAACTATAATCCTTTAGAGCCATTTCTGGCCAGTTAGAATTTGGATGAGTCCATGGGTATTCGCCTGATTCAAACTTTGCCACATCTTCAAGAGAATACAACCTATCGGTCTCGGGTACACCTCGATATGATTGCATCTCATTTAACATTTTTGCATATGTGGCAGCATCAGCCATTTTGGGTAGTTTTACGGGTGAAAGTCTACCTTCATTAAAATTGTATGTGAAAGTTAGGGGCATTTCATAATTTCCTTTTTTAGTTGTTATAAGGATTACTCCATTTGCCGCTCTGGCACCATAAATACCTGCAGACGCGTCTTTAAGTATTGTCAAACTTTCAATATCATTTGGATTTATAGAATTTAAATCCCTCCCTGCTATACCGTCGATTACAATTAGCGGAGAGTTTGATCCAAGCGTACTATTCCCTCTGATTCTGATGGTAGCTGCATCATTTCCCGGTTCACCTGATGTTTGCATAAATACTCCTCCTGGTAAACGCCCTGCCAAGGAATTTGCAACATTCGAAACAGGAGCAGCTGTAATGTCTTCATTACTTACGGTAGCTATAGATCCAATAACATTTATTTTTTTCTGTGTACCATAACCTATAGCAACCACCTCTTCTAAGCCGATTACATCTTCCTTCATTACCACATCAATAATCGTTCTATTATTAACCAACACTTCTAATGTTTGCATACCCACAAACGAAAATACCAATGTCGCATCTTCGGGAACATTTGTAAGTGCATATTCACCTTCTGGATTTGTAGCTGCTCCATGTGTGGTTCCTTTTACCACAATAGTTACCCCTGGCAAAAGTTGTCCCCCTGAATCTGTAACTTTACCTGAAACAGTTCTTTGCTGGATAACAGCTGACTCTCTTGCAGAAGCCAGTAAGTCTTCTCCAAAAGAATCTCCTGATCGTCTCAATATAACATACTTGTCAACAATCCGGTAATTTAACTTCGAGCCCTGCAGTGCCAGGTCTAAAATGTCCATAACAGTAGCATGATTTAACTCGACAGTTATCTCATTCATATTTCTCAGATCTTCATTTTGATAGTAAAAGAAAAATTCACTTTTCTCTTCTATCTGTTTTATCAAATCTGCCATTTTGCCGTCTTTCAAGGAGATGTCAAGACGAGTGTTTTGCGAATAGGTGGAAGCAGTTACGGGTACAAGACATAAGAGTAGCAGTGTCAACGTTAATTTTATAATTAACAGGAATCTTTTCAATAGCCGGCTTAATCCGGCACGGTTTGATAGTTTTTTCATAAATCTGCAAAATTTTAATAATTAGAAAACTTTTATTGAAATCAAATACGGTTGATATGTGGAGCATATGCGCCGTTTTAAGTAAGATGGTGTTTTATTTTATTGATATAGTTACTATATTTTTATCTCTGAAAGATATTCAACTTTAGTTCAAAATTAATTAAATACTTTTAAATTATCCCAGTAGTGTCTATTAAAAAATGTTAAAAAATATTGAACTCCAATTGCAACTGCCCGTCATCGTGGTTTTCCTTCGGCTCCTCAAGCTGGAACAGCTCCTTGATATTGTCT
>Ga0068712_1001921_pt1 | contig 26027 bp, 26 predicted proteins | sample MTBAKSrepl1MetaG_FD_62987 | JGI IMG/M metagenome (GOLD analysis project Ga0068712, IMG submission 62987) | Enrichment culture microbial communities from Arthur Kill intertidal strait, New Jersey, USA, that are MTBE-degrading - MTBE-AKS1... | ecosystem: Environmental > Aquatic > Marine >... | reverse complement strand
CTTTTTCTTTTGAGTCATTACGCCGACCCTGATTTGGAGACCACCATGGACATAATCAACAAATCCGCTTTGCTTGTGCTTCATCATTACAACAGCCACGCCAACGCGCTGCTGCTGCAAACCGCCGCCGCCATGGACGAATCCGCCCTGACCGCACAAGCCAGTCCCAGCCACGGATCGGTGCTGGCCCTGCTGACCCACATGCTGACAAGCGAGTTCTTCTTCCTCGCACGCAGCGAGGGCAAGCCGGTCAAACCCAAGAGCACGCCAGACAAGACGTTGCCCCTGCATGAGATCATCCTGGCCTTCGGACAGGTGGCCGACGAGCGCCTGAAATACCTTGACTGGGTCACCGACGAGAAACTGCTTGAAGTCGTGGAAATTCCGCTCAACGGCAAACCCTACCGGCTGGCGCGCTGGCAGCTGCTCACACAGTCGCTGGTGCATTCGGCCCACCACCGCGGGGAACTCTCCATCGTCATGACCGGGTTGGGACATCCTCTGCCCACCCTGGACCCCATTATCCACTTCATCAACGAGAGCGGCCAGCACTGTCGCGAAGAATGAGATCAATATACTGACAATTGAAGAACGGCGTAAATTCATCTGGGTTGATTCTTTTCGTGCCCTTCGTGTATTTCATGGTGTTTTGACCAGGCAAATGATTCACAACAAGGCTTTGCTGTTCACCTTTTTACTTTTTACATTTTTTTCCATGCCTTCCGTATTTCCGTGGTTATGGTTTAGCACTGTTCCTTCATGAATCACCCTTACCTGCGTTTTATGGTATATTTTCTTTATCAAAAATCCCAATAGTTCACCCGGTTAAACCGGTTGGAGACGCCATTTTATGTATTTTGCGATTGAAGGTGTCATCGGGGTGGGCAAAACCACCCTGGCCAGAATGCTGCAGTCCTCTTTTGACGCCGAGCTCGTGCTCGAGGTCTTTGAGGAAAACCCTTTTCTGAGTAATTTTTATTCCGACCGCGCACGTTACGCTTTTCAAACCCAGATATTCTTCCTGCTCAGCCGCTATCACCAGCAGCGCCGCAATATCAACGAGCGCGTTGAGTCCGGCAAGACCGTCATCAGCGACTATACCTTCGAGAAAGACGCCCTCTTTGCCCGCATCAACATCAAGGGCGACGAACTGGATATGTACTACAACGTCCAGGAAGCCCTGGCGGAAAAGATCACGCCCCCCAACATGGTGGTCTACCTGCGCGCCACCACCGAGACACTCATGCGCCGTATCGCCCAGCGCGACCGTCCGTATGAACGCACCATGGAGCCGAATTATATCGACATGCTGAACCGCGCCTACGACGATTTTTACCTGGGATCCACGCGGTCGTCGCACGTGTTGGTCATCCAGACCGACGAACTGGATTTCGTCAGCCGCAGTATGGATTTTGACATCATCAGGGCGCGCATTGAAGAAGCCATGAAAGAAGCGCCTTTCCAGCCGCAATTACCCATCACCTGATCTTGAACCTCCACGGAGCCTAACGCCATGCGCATCACCCGCGATATCCTGCTCAACCTTGCCCGCGAAAACGCTGCCAAATTTGCCGCCAAGGACCGCGGTCTGGTGTGTGTCTATCTGACAGGGTCGCTTCTGCGCACGGATGAGCCCTTCATTGGCGGAGTTACGGATATCGACCTTATCTGTGTGCACGACCGTCCGGTAACCGCTCCCCGCGAGATCGTACGCATCAACGCCGATGTCCATCTGGATATCGCGCACTATATCCAGGACGATTTCAACCCCGCCCGTAAACTCCGTCTCGATCCGTGGATCGGCGGAGCGCTGGATTTTGGCGCGTTCAGCCTGCAGGATACTGAACACTGGTTCGACCTGATGCGTTCAAACGTCGTTTCTCAGTTTTGGGCGCCGGAAAACGTGACCGCGCGCAGTCAAAGCTTTCTCAAAACGGCGCGCCGCAACTGGCAGGAACTGGAAGAAGGAAACATTCCTCAGGGGATCAAGCGGATTTCCGCGCTGCTGGATGCCATCCGCGCGACGTCCAATTCTGTGGCTGTCGTCAACGGCATGCCGCTGCCCGTACGCCGCCTCTTTTTGGAACTGCCTGAGCGGGCGCAGCAGATTGGTCTACCCGATTTGACCGGTGACCTGGTCGGTATCTTTACCAGCGAGATGGTAAACGACGATCAATGGAAACCCTGGCAGACAAGTCTGACCGCGGCATTTGAATTGCTGAAGGAAGTTAAAACTTATCCCCTGAGCATCCACCCCAATCGCCGTAATTATTTTGAAAAAGCCATCTCCATCATGTCGGAAGCGCGGCCGGCTGCCGCAGTGTGGGTGCTATTGGATGTTTGGACCATGATCGCTTCTGTTTTACCAAAATCTTCCAGCCCTTATAAAGAGTGGCAGAATTTCATTCGCCAGTTGAATCTGGACGCCAAAACACTTCCTTCCCGGCTCGAAGCCCTCGACGGCATCCTTGACCAGATCGAAGAAGTGGTCGAAGGGCTCTGATCTATCCACCTCTTTTCCAATTTTTGTGGATAAACCCCCTAAAATCTGTGGATAAACCGATTTTGTTTGTGGATAAAGAGTCTCTTTACTCATCTTTTACCTGTGGATAAAAACGTTCAGTTTTCCACCAACCAGGAAACAATTTATGCCTCTACCCAAAGGGAGAATGTATCCTGTTTTTATAAACACTTTTCTGTTAGTATTTTTTTAAATTTATACCCTTATATATAGGGGGTTGATCGAAAACGTACAGAAGATATTGAGAGAAATATCCATTATCTGATTTTTATCCACAAATCCACACCCCCTACGATTAGTACTATTTATATTAACCCTAATAAACATGTAAAGAATATACCAACTATTGCCATACGCGACACAAAAAAATGTGTATTGAAAGTCATCTTGAATTCTTGTACAATTTACAAAGATTAAGGCATTTTGCCCCCATGGCTTTTTTGTTAGACCAAGCGTTGATCCAGAAGGGAGTGAAAAATATGGATGTAATAAAGGTCAAAGCCAATTCTCGCACAGCTGCAGTCGCGGGGGCCATTGCAGGAGTAATGCGTGAATTCAAACACGCAGACATTCAGGCAATTGGTGCAGGCGCAGTGAACCAGGCCGTAAAAGCACTTGTTTTGGCCAAAGGTTATCTCGAAGAAGATGGGATCAAAATCGTTTGTTATCCAGAATTCGTTGATGTGGAAATTGATGGAAAAGTTCGCACCGCGATTAAATTAGTGGTCGATCCAATAGCATAGCGAAGATACTTTTTATTAGGTGAAACTAACGAATGATCCGGGAAAGACTGATTTTCTCAAAATCAGTCTTTTTCTGCTTTCTAAAGACTGAAAACGACTTCTTCTTTTCCGGTCAGTTTATCCTGGATCTTGCTGATGATCAGTTCAAGATGGCTGGGATGCGCAACGTAATCCAGATCGTCTGATGGAACAGTCAGCACCGGACAAAGAGTGAAATGATTGATCCAGTTTTCATATAGAGCGTTCAGTCGCGCAAGGTATTCGGGATCCATTTGTTGTTCATAATCACGGTTGCGCAGAGAAATGCGTTTTTGCAGGGTTGGTACAGAAGCGCGCAAATAAATGATCAAATCGGGCGGGGGAAGATATTCGGCCAGGGTATGATATAGGGATCGATAGGTATTGTAGTCTCTTTCGTTCATTCTTCCTTGGGCGAAGAGATTGTGAGCAAAGACTTCGGCATCTTCATAGATGCTGCGGTCCTGAATAACTGAACCTGTATATCGAATTAATTCCTGGTGGATACGAAGGCGGTGGGTTAGAAAGAAGATTTGTGAGTGAAAACTCCATGAAACCATATCCTTATAAAAATCAGCCAGATACGGATTTTCGGTAACGGGCTCATAATAAGGTTTGCTGTTCAATCTCTCGCAGATCATGGAGACAAGGGTTGATTTTCCAACACCAATGTTGCCAGCCACCGCTATGAATTTTTTCAACTTTACCTCACATATGAAAGGATAGAAAAATTATAACATTTTCAATACTTAACAAAAAAGAGACAGCCTTTACAGACTGCCTCTTTTTGCTTTTTCATTTCTTAGGCGGGGACGCAGGCGCCGGTCGGGCAGACATCCACGCAGGAGTGGCAATCCGTGCATTTGGCAGGATCGATAACGTAGGTGTCGGGTCCTTGTGAAATTGCGCCTTCAGGACATTCAGCTTCGCATGCGCCGCAGGAAATGCAATCAGAGGTAATTGTCGTTGCCATTCATAAATCCTTTCTAAAGCAATTTAATATTTTTTACTAATTTGAATTTCATACTATTCTACTACCAAATGGAATTCAAATGGAACTTGTGATTATCATTTTTGAAGGGTGATTATTGATATAATCATGTCTTATTCATGATTTTGGATGAAGTATATGCTTGCTGAAAAAGAAATCAAAAACAACTTTGCAAAAAGGATATTTGCGCCAGCCGTTCCGGTAATATTGGGCTATTTGCCGGTCGGTTTTGCTTATGGCGTTTTGGGTGTCAATGCCGGCATTAGTACGCTTAATACGATCCTGATGTCCTTGATCGTTTTTGCGGGATCCGCGCAGCTCATGGCAACAGCTTTCTTTGCGCAAGGATTGAATCCCTTTTCGATCATTCTGACCACTTTCATTGTTAATCTTCGTCATTTACTGATGAGTGCTTCTCTTTCGACTCACATGAAGAAATGGAATAAAGCAGAAGTGGCCGGATTTTGTTATGAACTGACCGACGAAACCTTTGCAGTTCACAGCATGCGCTTCGCTGACGGAGACAAAGCCGCCATTCCAGCCATTTCGATCAACGTCATCTGTCAACTTTCCTGGGTGATCGGAACTATTTTAGGAACAATGACGGGCAACTTAATTCAGGATGTGAAACCCTTTGCACTGGATTATGCCCTGCCTGCCATGTTTATAGCCTTGTTGATCCTGCAAATTAAAAATCGAAAACACATATGGGTGGCACTGACAGGTGGACTGATTTCCATTTTCTTGTGGGGTGCAGGCATTACCCAATGGAACGTCATCCTGGCAACGGTGGTCGGCGCAACGCTGGGTGCTATTTTGGAAACATCCTCAAAAAAGAATTCTGATCAAAATAAATCAAAAGAGGAGGGATCATGACCGACCAACAGGTTCTCCTCACCATGATCGGGATGGGATTGGTAACCTATATTCCCCGTCTATTACCGGCCTGGTTTCTGCGCGGAAAGACTTTGCATCCATTCATAGAAGCCTGGCTAAATTACGTGCCGGTAGCCGTACTGGCCGCGCTGCTTTTGCCGTCTCTTCTCGTTGCAGACGGACAGTTCAATTTGCAGTGGAGTAACCTCTATCTTTGGGCGGCCCTTCCGGCCGGGCTGGTAGCCTGGAAAACCCGCAGTATGTTCGCGACAATATTGGTCGGTATGGCTTTGGTGGCAATAATTCGATTGATCCTCTGAAAATGAGAATTTTATTATTATCTTGGACGAAGCCGATCATCTTGACGTTTTTTTTTATCTAGAGTATATTTGTTAGGCTTAAGTGACCCGCCCTCGTAGCTCAATTGGACAGAGCGTCTGCTTGCGGAGCAAAAGGTTGCAGATTCGAGTTCTGCCGGGGGCACCAAATAGAGCGGGAATACCGCTCTTTTTTTTTATCCATCAAAAAAAGAATTTCTTCGGGAAAAAAATGAACAAAAGACCACACATCTTCCTGACCAACGACGACGGCATCCATTCGCCTGGAATTTGGGCGGCAGCTCAAGAACTTTCAAAATTGGGATACGTAACCGTTGCGGCTCCCAGAGAACAAAACTCGGGCGCGGGGCGCAGCGTTCCTTCCACTTCTGATGGAAAGATCGACGAAGTTCAATTGAAGATTGGTGAACAGGAGTGGACATGCTATGCGGTGGGTGGTTCTCCTGCACAGGTCGTTCAATATGGCATTTTCATGATCCTTAAAGAGCCGCCTGATCTGGTCGTATCGGCCATTAATTACGGCGAAAATCCTGCCATTGACATCACCATGTCGGGGACGGTCGGAGCGGCGCTTGAAGGCGCTTCACGTGGAATTCCATCTCTGGCTGTTTCCATTCAGCTTGAAAATGAAGATTATCTGGGATATTCAAAGGATGTAGATTTCACAACAGCGGCTGTTTTTACAAGACGGTTTGCCAAAGTATTGCTTGAGAAAAAAATGCCGGAAGACGTTAATGTGTTGAATATCAACGTGCCCTCCGATGCAAACCCGGAAACCGGCTGGAGAATAACTCGCCTGAGCAGGCAGCCCTACTTTAAAGCTTATTTGAGAGAGACTTCAAGACCGGACAAACCCTGGACGGTGGACGCCAGACCGGATCCTGATCCTGAAGAGCTTGCCGATCCAACCACAGACGCGGCGACATTCAAAAAGGACCGCCTGGTTTCCGTTACGCCGCTCAGTCTGGATATGACCTCACGCGTTCACCTGCCGGATCTACAAACCCTTATCGGAAATCTCGATTAAACGCATTTGAATATTGCGGCGGCGCTTCCATTGGAACACCTAGTTCCCTGGCTGCGTGAAGAGGCCAATAGGCATCCCGCAGAAATTCGCGACCAAGTAATATGATGTCTGCTCGTCCATTTAAAACAATGGCGTCTGCGTGTTGCGGAGATGAGATCAAACCCACTGTCGCGGTCGGAATTTTTGCTCCATTGCGTACTGCCTCTGCAATTGGCACCTGATAACCTGGTCCAAAGGGAAGATTCAGATCGGCAATGTTTCCTCCGGATGAACAATCGATAAGATCCACACCGTGTTTTTTCAATTTCTTCGCGAGTTCTACAGAATCCTCGATTGTCCAACCTTCTTCCATCCAATCCGTACCTGAAATTCTAACAGTTAGGGGTAATTCTTCAGGCCAAACGGCATGAACGAGATCCACTGTTTCGATCAAAAAACGAATGCGGTTTTCAAAACTTCCGCCGTATTCATCTTTGCGTTGATTAGAAAATGGGGAATAGAATTCGTGTATTAAATAGCCGTGCGCGGCATGCAATTCCAGCCACTGAAAACCCGCTTCAAGAGACCTTCTGGCTGCATTCACAAACGCTTTTTGAACTGAGCGAATATCACCCAGAGTCATTTCATGAGGCGTTTGATGGTCAGGTGAAAAAGCGATCGGGCTTGGTGCCACGGTGGCCCACCAGCGCGAATCTTTTTTTGTGATCGGTTTTCCAAGCTCTTCCTTCCATGGGCGGCTGACGCAAGCCTTCCTTCCGGCATGCGCGATTTGAATTCCGGCCACGGCTCCTTGTGATTTTATAATGCTCGTTACGCGTTTAAGAGGCTCAATGTGAGCGTCATCCCAAATACCGACGTCATATGGAGTGATGCGTCCCGCCGGGTCAACGGCGGTTGCTTCTGCGATCACCAATCCCGCGCCTCCCACTGCCCGGGCGCCCAAATGCATCAACTGCCAGTCATTTGAATAACCATTAATGTAACTGTATTGGCACATGGGAGACATGCCGATGCGGTTTCGTAATGTGATGGATTTAAGGGTGAATGGTTCAAAAAGTCCCAGCATTTGATACCTCCTTTTTGATAATCAAACTCCCGACAGAATGCCGGGAGTTACGCGTCAAATGTTAAACCTGATGTTCAGAATATCTCCGTCCTGAACAATGTATTCCTTTCCTTCCAGCCGCAGCTTGCCTTTGGCTTTGGCCTCGTTCATTCCTCCAAGCGCCATCAGGTCATCATAAGAAATTACCTCGGCGCGGATGAATCCTTTCTGCAGATCGGTGTGGATCTCTCCGGCAGCCTCGGGAGCCGTGGCACCGCGTCGGACCGTCCAGGCCCGGCATTCGTCCGGACCGACGGTAAAGAAGGATTGCAGACCGAGCAGATCGTAAGAGAGTTTGATCATGCGATTCAGGCTCGGTTCTTCAATGCCGTATTCGGTAAGGAAGAGCTGCGCTTCGTCCGGTGAAAGCTGGGCGATATCCATCTCCAGTTTGCCTTGCAATGAGACAATTTTGCTTTGTTTGTGCTCATAAGTAATGTCTGGTGAAGCTTGTCCTTCAGAAGTGTTCAGCACCATTAAAAGAGGTTTGCGGCTCAAAAAACCGAAACCTGAAAGCAGCTTGTCTTCTTCCGCGCTGATCTCAATATCGCGCAGAGGAATATCTTTGCCCAGAAATTCGTGGAATTTTTCAAACAAGGCCAGTTCGCGTTCGATCAGGGATTTATCACGACCGGCGCCTTTTTTCTTTTCTTCCTGCAGACGTTCCAGTTTGCGTTCAACGGAGATCAGGTCGTTCAGCAGAAACTCGCTGTCCATGTTCTGGATGTCGCGTTGCGGATCAATGGTCTCGTTAATATGAACCACATTTTCGTCTTCGAAGACGCGCACAACTTCGATGAACCCGTCCAGTTGAGTGAGTTGGTTGAGCAGGGCGCCCGAGATGCCGCCTTTGTTGGCGCTGCCGTCTAGACCGGCGATATCCACGTAGGTCACTTTGGTGTAAATGGTCTTTTTAGGATTGAACATTTCAGAGAGCTTATCCACGCGTGCGTCTGGCACGTCCACCACGGCGGTGTGCACTTCCATTTTGCCGGTAACGCCGGTGGGCTGCATGGCACGTGTGAGCGCGTTGAAGAGAGTGGTTTTTCCAGATTGGGGTAAGCCGATAATGCCTAGTTTCATATGAAGTCCCTTGACCCGTAATAAATAGTCAGATATACTCTGATTTGCATTGCCGGAGTGGCGGAATTGGCAGACGCGCACGACTCAAAATCGTGTTCCTTCGGGAGTGTGGGTTCAATTCCCACCTTCGGCACCTTCATTATAACATGCGGCCCACGCGGAAGTCCGTGATATAGATTGACTCATAACCCTAGTTACAATTACAATTGATCAATTAAAGAGCAATTCTCCATGGGAGGAAATTTGAAAGAATTCGCCTTCTCAATACTGTTTTTTTTGTTTCTGGCTGGTTGTTCGACAAACAGCCCAAGGGTTCAAGAAGTTATTCTCCAAACAGCTGCCGCTGAAATATCACCAACAACTTTGCCAACTGCCACAGAAACTCCGGAAATAAGTCAGGTCGTTAAACTTCTAGAAAGTTATTTGACTGGTGAAAGTGTCGATGTAAGTGTCTTAAGTCCTGCTGAATTTAGAGAGTTTAGTACACAATTAGAAGAAGAGAGAAATGCTGAGAGGGGCATTAATCCTGTCATCTATAACAACGAAGCTTACATTAATCCAGATAATTATATGATGATGAATTACGATGGTCACCCAGATATGAACGAGACCATCCAAATGTATTTACCAGTAGTTGGCAAAGATGGTGAAGGCAATTTGCAAATCTTGAATCAGAATGGCCAAACTATTACTGTCGCTAATTCTGCCGATGTAGATTGGAACATGGTGGTAACAGATCCAAATGATTCAAGAATTGATTGGCCAAACTTACCAGCAACAATAGATGGAGGCCTAAACGAAATTACTTATCGTCTTTCAGATCATCCCAGAAATAAAAATAAAACGTTCATCGTTCCTGCTATTTTAATGGATAAAACAATGGGAAATATTTTTATGGATGCAAGAGGAAAGGGAATGATTCCTACTTTTCGTTTTCTGACCGTGGCTGACACTGATAAAAATGGCGCTCCAATTTTATTTAGATTATCATTGGTAATGCCAGCTTCAACTATGCTATCTATAGAAGGTGATGACTTTTTGACTAAAGCTCTTGGAGTCTCTGTTTTTGAAGAGGATTCTTTTTATGTAAATTTACAGGAAAATTCTGTTTACTATATGGGAATAAACCAAGACCAAGATTTCATCTGGGATGAAAGATACGATGCTGCGATGGATGCTTACCAAGGCTTAACCACTGACAATGAAATAGTTTCTTTTCTTACTCATCAAGAACCAGAAAACACACAAAATATAATGCTACTACCGCCTAGTTTGTTAATTCAAAAAAAATAAGAAACTATTTAAATAACTAAGTGAGCAAAGATATCTCTTGTGTTGTTAATATTTAAGTTATTAAAATTTACGTATAAAGAAAAAATAGTTCGTGATAGTTCTGTTTGTTTTTGGTTTTGTTTTTTTCTTCATAATCGTATAAGTAATTAAAAAAAACTAGTAAGTTTATTTACAATAACAAAACTGAAAAAAAGGAACAGGTTAAAGATTGGACAGATGCAATAGCGACTGATCGAGCTCAAAGTCTAAAGAAACAGAAAACAATTAATTCTAGAAAAAAATAAAAATCAAACGTTAAACTTCATCATACCCGCAAATCCCGATGGCATGCGGACCTGTATGCACGCCCAGAACCGGAGAAGCAAAAGCGATGAACAATTCCACCGGATGGAATTCCTCGCGGATACGCTCTGCCAGCGCCTTGGCTTCTTCCAGGGCGGCATTATGCAAAACGGTGATGTGCAGCGGTTTTGAACAATCTACTTTATCAAAGAAACTCGTATACAAAGCATCGATGGCTTTTGAGCGAGTGCGTGAAACGTGACTGGCTTCTACTGAACCGCTGTTATGGTTGACGTGGATCTGGGGTTTGATCTTCAGAACATTATTCAAAAGTTTTGCCGCGCTGGCGATGCGGCCGCCTTTGAACAGATACTCCATGGTATCCAAAACGATGTGAAAATGCACGTGGGTGCGTACTTTTTCGATGGCAGATAGAATGGCTGATACATTTCCGCCTTCATCACGTGAACGCGCCCCGGCCACCACCTGCCAGCCCAGTCCCATCGAATTTCCTTTTGCATCCACAATGTGGACAGGGATGTCAATATTTTCGGCTGCAGAACGGGCGGATTCGATCGTACCGCTCATAGCGCTGCTGATGGTTACGACCACGATCTCTTCGGCCCCGCTTTGCTTCGCCTCTTGATAGGCTTTTACAAAATCGCCGGGAGCAGGCTGCGAGGTTGTCGGGTGAACAGGATTTTCTTCAAGACGTTTATAAAATTCTTCAGCCGAAAGATCCACGCCATCCAGGTAGGATTTTCCTTCCCAGTTTATGGTTAGTGGAACCACCGTAATGTCGTATTCTTTTCTCAGTTCTTCCGGAATGTCGCTGGTGCTGTCTGTGATGATCGCGATTTTATTTTTTGCCATGACACCGCCTGATTTTAATTGATGAAAAATTATAGACGTTTTAAACCGAAATGAAATGTGACCAAAGATAGAATCCTTGGATCATTAAATTTTTTTTAACTTTTTGCGGAGAAGAGACGCGGTTAAATATTTCAAGAAATAATTAAAGATATTTTCTCATAACCGGACGGTTGGGTTTTCTCCTGATCACTTCTTCAAACCCGGCGGATGAGAACGTGGAGGCCACACCGGTATAAATGCTTAACGGATTTGCTTCTTCTGTAGGGTCGTTTGGATAAGCCTCAATGATCTTTGCCCCATGGTATCGGGCGTACTCCATGGCTGCGTTGATCAATTGTCCCATCAATCCCAGATGGCGATATTTTGTACGGACAAAGAAACAAGGCATGCACCAAACCGGCTCATCGTCCACCGGTGCGAGGATGCGCGAGGTAGACAGGTGAATATAATCCTGACGCGGCGCGACCGTCACCCATCCCGCCGGAACTCCGTCCACGTAGGCGATCAATCCTGCCTCGACACCTTGCTGAACGAGCGTTCGTAAGAATTCTTTTCGTTCCATTCTGCTCATGCTGCTGAATTGTTTACTGGTAACCCGCCACCAGGTGCACCAGCAGCCGTTACAGCCGCTTTTTCCGAATACCGTTTCAAAATCGGACCACCGTTCGGGGGTTAATGGTTGTATGTCGATATTCAAAATCCATCCCTTCTAACTCTGACTGGTTTTTTTATCCGTCTCGTTGTATACTCGTTAATACTATAAAATTTTAACTTCTTTTACAAGAGGGCGCCCATGAAAGCCATTGTCACCCAACAACATCTGGCTCACGGACTCAGCATGGTTAGCAGAGCTGTTTCTCCGCGTAGTACACTGCCTGTTTTGGCAAATGTACTGGTCGCAACAGATGAAGGCCGTCTGCGCCTTTCAGCAACGAACCTAGAAATGGGCATCACCTGCTGGATTCCGGCTCAGATTCAGGAAGAAGGGTCAATCACTGTCCCGGCGCGCACGCTGGTGGATCTGGTAGGAACCTTCCCTCCCGAGAACGTGCAGATGACCCTTGATTCCAGGACCCAGACGATTAACCTGGTTTGCAACAGTTCCGTTCACGATATCAAGGGTATTGACGCCCAGGATTTTCCCCCCATCCCCGTGCCTGACTTGACTGAGGGCGTGGACCTGAACCTTGGTGATTTTAAAGAAATGATCCAACAGGTCGCTTTTGCCGCTTCAGCTGACGAAGCCCGGCCCGTTCTGCAGGGTGTCAAGATGGAAGTTCAGGAAAGCGAGATCACCCTGGCTGCCACTGACGGCTTCCGCATCTCGGTGCGCAAGGAAATGCTGGCCAATCCCATCAAACAGGATTTTGCGATCATTATCCCCGCCAGGGCCATGAGCGAACTCGCTCGCATCGCCTCGGATGGAGACAAGACAGTCACCATGGTGGTGCCTCAGGGTCGCGGGCAGGTGATCTTCCATCTCAATGATGCCGAACTGGTTTCTCAGTTGATCGACGGCAACTTCCCTGATTTCCGCGCCATCATCCCGCATAATTACAAGACGCGCACAACCGTCTCAACGCCCGCATTTCTAAAAGCCTGCAAGCAGGCCGAGATCATTGCCCGCGAAGGCAACAACGTTATCAAATTGAACATCCTCCCCGAAGACAGCGGAACCGGACGAGTTGAGATCAGCGCCCTGACCGAAGAGACCGGCAAAAGCGATATCCAGATGGAAGCCAGCATTGACGGCAACGCGCTGTTAATCGCTTTCAACGTTCGTTTCCTGCGCGAGGTTCTGGATGTGATCAAGGCGCCCAGCGTGACGCTGGAAACCAATGCCAACAATACGCCCGGCGTCATAAAACCCGTAGGAGAAGAAAACTTCACACACGTCATCATGCCGATGCACCTGGGCTGATTCATAAAGAAAACATCGAATCCCCTCTCGCAAGAGAGGGGGATTTATATACATAGAATTAATTATTTCTAGAAATAATTAAAATGGATTTCTTACCGAATTCTTCTGAACGCTTGCTCAGCCTGACCATCGCCCTCGGACAGTATCCGATTCTGGGGGCGAAGATACGCGCGCGCATGCGCAAAGAACTGTTCGACAGGGGCATCATCGACAAGAAAGATTTTGAAGCGCAGGTCCGCAGCGAGGCCATCCAGACCCAAAAAATGGAAGGGATCGATAATCCCTATTATCAGGAACCTTCTGAAATTTGGGAAAAACGCAAATCCGTGCTGCGGGACCAACTGACCGATCTTCTCTTCAGCAGACACCTGCCTTTTGAATTAATGGAGACCATGATCAGCGACGTGCTGGTCGAAAAAGGCATCACTCCCACTGAACAACATCTCGCCATAAACCCCGAACTGGCGCCGCTTGACCTGGTCTTTGAACAGGCCCTGACCATTGAACGCATGGATACGGACAACAAGGCCCACCTGATCCCAAGGCTGGAGGAGTCCAAGGTGGTGCTGATCCGCTCGATGATCAGCGACCACTTGCGTTACATCAACATTGCCAAAGACTGGCTGTCGGTCAACGACCTGGCGGAGATAAGGCGCCGGAAGATCGGTGAGGGACGTATCGGCGGAAAGGCAGCCGGAATGCTGCTGGCCGAGCACATCCTGAAGAACAGCCCTGATCTTGGAGAAAGCGCCAATATTTACGTGCCCGAATCTTTTTACGTGGGCGCGGACGAATTCTATAATTTTATGGCCGTCAATAATCTGACCGGCTGGAACGATCAGAAATATAAAACCGAAGATGAAATGCGCGCCGATTTTGAAAAGATCGAAAGCGATTTTCAGGGCGGCGATTTTCCTCCCTATTTCCTGGACCAGCTGCAGACCATGCTGATCAAGATCGGAAAACAGCCTCTCATTGTGCGTTCTTCAAGCCTGCTTGAAGACAGCTTCGGCACGGCCTTTGCCGGAAAATATGAAAGTATTTTCTGCGCCAACCAGGGGAATCTGGAAGAAAACCTGAAGGTTTTAACCTCTGCCATCGCCAGAATTTACGCCTCGGTTTTCAATCCCAACGCACTGGTCTACAGGCGAAGCAAGGGGCTGCAGGACTACGACGAGCGTATGGCTTTACTGATCCAGATCGTGGAAGGCGAACGTTACGGAGACTATCTCATGCCGCACGCGGCCGGGGTGGCCTTCAGCCGAAACCTTTATCGCTGGGCACCGCAGATAAAGGCGGAAGATGGATTCGTGCGCCTGGTCTGGGGATTGGGAACACGAGCCGTGGACCGCGTGGGCAACGACTACCCGAGACTGGTGGCGCTCAGCCACCCGCTCCTTCGTCCAAGCAACGACCCGCAAACCATCCGCCGCTACTCACAACAGTACGTCGATTTGATCGACCTCAAACAGAATGAGCTGACAACCCTGCAGGTGAAAGATGTGCTGGACGCCGATTATCCACCGCTGCGCTACATCGCGCAAACTGACGAGGGGGGATATTTTGAAACCATCCGCAGCCTGTTGATCAAAGATACCAAAGACCTGGTACTTACTTTTGACGTCCTGCTTCAGCGTACCCCGTTCACCAACCGTATGAAAGCCATCTTGAAGACTCTTGAATTGGCCTATCATGCCCCGGTGGATGTTGAGTTTGCCCTCAGCCTAAAACAGGATGTCGGACTGCAGCCGAAACTTGGCGTTGCCATGCTGCAGTGCCGTCCGCAAAGCCATCTGGACGAAATGGAAGCGGAAAAGATCCCAACCAATCTGGACGAAAAAGATATCCTATTCTCCTCCGATTTCATGGTCCCGCGCGGAAAAATTGACAAGATCAACTACATTGCTTACGTAAAAGCTAAGAATTACTTTGCCTTAAAAAGCAACACGGAAAGAGTGGAACTAGCCAGAACGGTTGGACGGTTAAACGAGGCGCTTAAAAACGAAAAATTCATTTGCATCGGACCGGGACGCTGGGGCAGCTCAAATGCTGACCTTGGTGTACCGATCGCATACGGAGATATCTATCATTCAAAGGCGTTGGTGGAGATCGCCGGTGAACATTTCGGACTTCCGCCCGAACCCTCGCTGGGGACACATTTCTTCCAGGACCTGTTGGAGGCGCAGATCTATCCGTTGGCGCTGCAGCTGGATGACCCCAAAACAGTCTTCAACGAAAACTTCTTTGAAAGAATGCCCAATCATTTAAAGGAATGGATACAGGTTCCTGAACTCTATGAGAACTGTCTGCATCTGCTTGCCGTGGGCGATTACGCTCCTGGGAGGTGTATGACTATCCTGATGAACGACGACGTAGGCAAAGTGCTGGCTTACCTGACGTAAAAAAAGACCGGAATTTTCCGGTCTTTTTGTTAGATAAATTTAACAGAAACGAACTGAGAGGCCTTATTCTTTAGCTTCCTCGTCATCGGAGGATTCATCAGATACGGCTTCGGCTTCGACAGTTTCTTCGTCGGTTTCTTCGATCATCTCATCGTCTGAATCTTCATCATCATTGTCAAATTCTTCGTCATCTTCGTCATCATCTTCATCCTCATCTTCGTCTTCTTCCTTCTCGGATTCTTCCTTCCAGAAGTAATAGATGAGGTAGATGTTGGCTACCATGAACACAGCGAAGATACCTTCAATTGCCCATGAAGACCAGTTGCTGTACTGCAGGTAAACGCCGATGCCGTCCACCAGCATGTGATAGACGAATGCCAGGGCAAACCAGCCGAAATTCTGACTGCGGACTGCTTTCCAGATCAAGACGGAGAGCAGGATCTGAGTCGAAATAGCGATGATTCTTTCGACTCCCGGGAGGAGTCCCAAATGCCAGGGGTTGGTCCAGAACTGGGAGATTTGTGCCAAAACGTATTGAACCTGGTCGCTTGAAACGCCGCTGGTAAGCTGGGTGCCGGGATTGTAAAAGAGGATATACAGGAAGCTGATCAAAACGCCGCTGTAAATGGGGAAGAAAGGCCAAACAGCCAAACCGATGGCTTCCATGCCGCCGTGACCGATACCCAAACCGACAGCGGATTCGATCTTTTTGGTTTTCTTTTTCATCACTAGGAAACCGAAGTAGCGCACACTTTCTTCAAATAATGCGGCCAGGAATCCAAGGATGACAGCATTGAAGAGCGTCAGCCATTGCTCAGACGGGACCGGCAGCGTGCCGTTGTTGAACAAGGCACTTACCTTCTGCAGCACTGGCAGATGAATCACTTGAGAGACGATAAAAGTGATCACACCGGTCAAGATCACGAACCAGGAGACCTTGAAGCGGCGAGTGATGAAAATGGCCAGCGCGACCGGCAATCCGATCATCACAAGAATTGATAATGTATAGGTTAAAAACAATGCGATATTTGATTCCATGCCATATCCTTTAAATTCTTATTTGAGAACTTCCGGTCAAATCAGACCGAATCCGTCAACATAGGTTGAGTATATGCTCTTTTTTCAAAAACTGGAAGTGTAATTTCAAGAAGTATTGCCTTGTGTTTCACGTGAAACATTTGAGACTCCCCTGTTTGATTTGTTTCACGTGAAACAATTTGTGATTGAAAAAAACTATTTTTCCGACATTAACAACTTGTCTCGATTGAAGGATTTAACCGCGAGCCACGATAAAATCCCGTCCGCGATCCAGATTACAAAGCCAAGCAATATCCCGATAAGGGGACTCAAATATAAAACCCCGGTGATTTGTCCGACCAGTAAAGCGATTACCACCAGCACCAGCGAGGCGCTGCTTTGATAGGCACCCATGAAGGTTTGTACTTTTGAAGAGATCAACACGGTAGCCCCGATGCCCAGCATGGAAAGAGCCGGTGAAACCCAAAAGATCAGAGGATACCAATTCACCAGGGGGAACCACAGCCTTCCCATGATCGGATACGCTGCGGCATTGAGCACGATCGTGTACGCCAGAAAGCTTATCCAGGTGATCACAACCGCGGGGATAAACGCTGATAAAACTTTCCCCAGGAACAACTCTGTGTCCGTCGCGGGTGAATAGAGCAGCGCTTCAATGGTTTTTCGTTCTTTTTCTCCTGCGAACGACTCCGAGGCGATCACGGTTGAAAACATGATCGGCAAAATCAGAAAGAAGGGTGCAAAAAGGTATCCGAGCATCAGCACGAGGGAGGCCTGGGTCAGATCAAGGCCTGCAATGATTTGAGATAAAAAGTCCGGGAGTTTTTCCATGACCTTGATGATATCGGGGTCGCTGGTCATACTGGACGCCAATTCCGGGTTGGAAAGCGTCAGGATCATCGCCAGCGGCAGCACCAGAATGAAAAACAAGGGCACGATCATGATGGGCAGCCATACCGATTTGTTTTGTCTGGCTTCATAAAGATCTTTGTTGGCAATCGCGAATACGATTTTCCAGTTCATTTTGCACCTCTTCTGGCGTTTTCCTGTAATTCAAAGTAAATCTGTTCAAGAGACACTTTTTTGGGTTGAACACTGATAATGGGAATCTGTTTTCTGACCAATTCTTGAACAACGACCGGGACAACAGATTCGTCTTTGGCAGTAAAGGTAATGGAATTTCCATTATTCTCCAAGTTCGTTATTCCGTGAATGTTATCCAGAGACAGTTCGTTCTCTTCGGTTTGCAAGAAATGGATCTCGACGGTCAATCCCGGATTGTATTTCTTAACGAGCTCCTGCAAACTTCCAAGCGCCAGCAGCTTCCCTGTGTTGAGCACGGCCACCCTGTCCGCCAGTTTTTCGGCCTCTTCCAGGCGGTGTGTACACAGGAACACCGTGTGTCCGTCTTGTTCGCGGATCGACTGGATCAGTTCGTGAACCTGCTGCGTCGATTCCGGGTCAAGACTTGAGGTGGGTTCATCCAGGAAAAGGATCCTGGGACGGCTGAGCATGGCTCGGGCCAGGGCCAGCCTTTGTTTCATTCCCTTGCTGAAAGTGCCCACTTTTTCGTCCGCGCGGGCGGTCAGATTGAAGAATTTCAGCATCTCTTCGATCCGGGAATCCAACTCGTCTGACGGCATGCTGGCCAGCGTTCCGAAGAAGCGCAGGTTTTGCCTGGCGGATAGGCGTTCGTATAACGCGTTCGTTTCCGTTAATACGCCTGTTTGGCGGCGGATTTCCACGCCGTTCTGTGTGGGGTTTTCTCCAAAGATTCTGATGGTACCCGATGTTGGTTTATACAATCCGTTAAGCAGCCGGATGGTTGTGGTTTTCCCGGCGCCGTTCGGGCCAAGAAGAGCGAAAATCTCTCCCTGTTTGACCGAATAACTGACCTCGTGCAGCGCTTCGTGCTCGCCAAAACGGTGAGTCAATGATTCGATTTCAATGGCTGATGAATTGATCATTTTAATTTCCCTTTGACGCTTTCTGCTTATTTCTGTTCCGTGTTGATGTGTTGTTCCGCCATGGCCGTCAAGCCTGTGATGCCGCCAAGGTTCATGGTATCCACGGCACTGGAGGGTACGATCACCAGGGCGCCTTTTTCTTTCAGCCCTTCGAAGAGCATGTTCATGGCACGCAGGTGCAGCGCGGTGGGATTGTTGATGTAAGCCTGTGAGGCGGATTCGAAACTGGACGCGATCTGCATTTCGGATTCGCCCAGGATCACGCGCGCCTGGCGTTCGCGTTCGGCCTGTGCCTGGCGTGACATGGCGTCTTCCAGGTCGGTGGGGATGACCACGTCGCGGATCTCAACCGACTGGACGGTGATGCCCCAGGGGGTTGTGCGTTCATCGATGATGCGCTGCAGGTCGGCATCCATCTTGGCGCGGCCGACCAAAATGTCGGCCAGGGTCATTTGACCGATCACTTCACGCAGCGCTGTCTGAGAAGCCCAAGCGATGGCAGTCTGATAATTCTCCACCTCGAGGGCGGCTTTTTCAGCGTCCCATACCAGCCAGAAGAGCACGGCGTCCACGTTGACAGGCACGGTGTCGCGCGTGAGCGTCTTTTCCGCTGAGAAGGGTGTCACCATCACACGCTGGTCGATCCACGTTGTGACCGAATCCAAAATGGGCACGATCCAGAAGAGTCCGGGTCCGCGCAGACCGCGCATCTTGCCCATGCGCAGCACGACGGCTTTTTCCCACTGTTGGGCCACTTTGATGGCAAAGAAAAAGTAAAAGCCGAGCAGCATCACCGGAAAGACAAACGCCATGATTACGCCGTCCTTAATTCCGGCTTCATCCATGATCACAGCGCCGCTTATGGCGACGATGATTAAGACCAAGAACACGGTAATGGCAATTCCGTTAAAATGCTGATCAGCGCTGCCTTGTTTGTTTTTTTGATAAGACTTGAAGGGAACCAGATTTTCGTTGTTTTCATTGTTGTTTTGTGAATCGTAATTTCTCGTCTTGTTTCTCATTTTTCCTCTTTATTCATTTTCGATATCGGTCTCTTTTTCCAGTGTGCCTTCACGCCAGGATTGAAAGAGTTGTTGTAATATTTGCTGGCTTTCATCAAGAGAGAAGCCTTGTTTTTCCAGCGAGCGCAGGAACCTTTTTGCCTGCAATTCAAGTGACTGTTGTTTCGTCTTTTGGATGTGCTCGTCCGAGGGTTGGTCCAAAAGGTAGGTGCCTCTGCCCTGCTGGGTGGAGATCAGCCCGGCTTCGTCCAACATGCGGTAGGCGCGTGCGATGGTGTTGAAGTTCACACGCAGTTCCGAGGCGAGCTGCCGCACCGTTGGTAGTTGGTCGCCGGGTTTCAGATCGCCGTTGATCAGGAAGTTCTGCACTTGTTCCACGATCTGGATATAACTGGGTACCCCTGAACGAAAATCCAGTTTAAAGTTGAGCGATTTCACATTCGAACCTCCTGTTCTCTGAATGGTCAAGAAATTGTATCTTTGTATGATTGTATCATTGTATATTCCGGTGTCAAGGATTTGTCGGCTTGGGCAAGCATCAATCACCGCTCATTATTAGGAGAAAAGGATATTTGGCATCCGAATTCACCGGTTATTGGGTTAAAATTATTTAATAATTAAGTAGACTTTAAAAATTTTAAAAGGAGAATTCCCATGTCAAAATCATATGATGATCTGATGGCGGCTTTTGCCGGTGAAAGCCAGGCTAACCGTAAGTACCTTGCCTTTGCCCAAAAAGCGGACCAGGACGGTTTCACTCAGGTAGCCAAGCTTTTCCGTGCGGCAGCCCACGCCGAGACCGTACATGCTTTTAATCATTTCAAGGCCGCCGGAGAAGTTAAAAGCACTGAAGAAAACCTGAAAGCGGCCATCGAAGGTGAGCATTACGAAAACGCTGAGATGTATCCTGCCTTCATCAAGGATGCCGAGGCTGAGGGCGAGACCAAGGCTTTGAGGAGTTTCAATTGGGCCAACGAGGTTGAAAAAGTCCACGAGATGCTTTACAAAGACGCCCTTGAAACCCTCGGGAAAACCGGTGAGACTTACGATTACTACATCTGCCCTGTCTGCGGATACACACATGCCCGCAGCGCCCCCGAAAAGTGTCCGGTCTGCGGCGCTCTCGGGAGTAAGTTCGAAAAGGTCAGCTAATAGAATTCAACTTCAGTGTTTGGATTTTATAAAAAAACCGTATAATGAATAGGTCGAGATATTATTTTTTTCGGGGTAACCCAAGGAGAGGATATGTGGTATTACTCAGTAAATAATCAGCAAGTTGGACCAGTGGATGAAAAGGAGATCAAGAAGTTGATCGCCGCGGGCACCATCACACACGGCACTATGGTCTGGACAACCGGAATGGATACTTGGCAGCTAATTGGAAAAACCCCGTTGGCTTCCTTAATGGGCTCCGTCCCTCCTCCTGCTGTTGGCTCTGTTCCTCCCATGCTTATGGTAGAGAATCCCAAAGTAGCGCAGATCAAGACCCTATTCACCTGGTTTTGGATCAGCTTGATCGGCATCATTCTCGGTGGCATCGGTTTGATCGCGGCCGCGATTCTTTTCGTGATCATCGTCTACAAATGCTGGGAACTGGTTCAGCATGAGGGTGTTCGCGGAACAGCCGATCAAATGGTATCGCGCTGCTTCGTCCCCGGCTGGAACTTTTATTGGTTCTTCCCGGCTTTGCGCGGACTTGCCCGCGAGTTCAATGAAAAATTTGACCGCGACGGCATCCCTGCTGAAAAGATCAACCTCGATCTGCCCACCTGGATGATCATCTGCGCCTACGGCAGCGGCATCACTTTTGGTGTCTCTTTGGTCGCGTACATCGTCTTGTGGATCATCTACACTAACAAGATCAAAAACGCAGCCATCGCTGTGATCCAGGCACAGAAATAGAGTATCATTCGAATATCTTCAAACCCGCCCAACAGGGCGGGTTTTTTTTGCAATTTTTTCTTTCTCCCTCCGTATACTTGATATACAATAAAAATTGGATCATCAATGGAAGGGAAAGTGGTGTCATTATGTGGTATTACAGCATTAACAATCAGCAAATTGGTCCTGTGAGTGATGAGGACATGCGTGCGCTGGCCGCGGAACAAAAGATCAACGCATCCACCATGGTGTGGATGCAGGGCATGTCAACATGGCAGCATGCCGGCTCGACCGCCCTGGCGGAAATTTTCCCGGCAGGCATCGTGCCGGTTGCGATTCAAGCGCCTGTTTATGGGGCGGTCTATAAGACCCCCGAAATGAAAGTAAAGGAATTGGAAGACCTTTTCATGTGGTATTGGATCTGCCTGATCGCAAGTTTCTTTACTCTGGGCTTGAGCGCCATTGCCTCGGTTGTGCTTTTCTGCATCATCCTCTACCGCAGCTGGGAGCAGATCCAGGATGGACACGCTCGCACAACACCGGGCAAGGCGGTTGGTTTCCTCTTTATCCCGTTTTTTAATCTGTATTGGATATTTGAGGCCTATACCGGATTTGTCAGAGACAGCAATGCCTATATCCAAAGGTATGGGTTGCCTGTGAAAGCGCAGGACGAAGGACTGGCAACGGCCACCTGTGTGCTGACGCTGCTTTGCATCATCCCGTATCTGAACGTCGTGACCGGATTGGCTTTGTTCATCCTGCAGATCATTTTGATCAAGAACTTCAAAGACACAGCGGTTGACTTGATCCGTGCACGAAAATAATTTCTGATGAGGAACCCGGTTCATCCGGGTTCTTTTTTGTCTTAACGATAAAATAAGATAATGAGCCATTCAGAAGATAAGGGTTTTTCAGAATTATTGCTGCGGGCCGTCGCATTCCGTAAAGATCTGATCGAGTCTGAACACCAGACGGCATTCAGGTTATTCAACGGTTTTTACGAGGGGAATAAAGACCTGGTGGCGGATGTCTACGGCAGCAGCCTGGTTCTGTTCGATTATTGCAAAGATTCAGCAGCATCAGATTCTCTTGTGCAAACGGCTGCGGACGTTTTCCAGAAAGAACTGCCCTGGCTCAAGTGCATCATTGTTAAACATCATACGCACCTAAAAGAGGAAATGCGACGCGGAGAGATCATTTTTGGCGATCATTCCGAAGATTTTATCGTTGAATACGGGGTTAAATATACCGTGGATCTGCTGCTCAATCAAGACGCCGGTCTTTACCTTGACACACGTTTCTTGCGCAACTGGATCCTGAATCATTGCGCCGGCATGGAGGTTCTGAATACATTTGCCTACACCGGCAGCCTGGGTGTGGCCGCTCTGGCGGGCGGTGCGCGCCGGGTTGTGCAGATGGACCGCAACCGCCGATTCCTTGATACTGCCCGCCGCTCGGCGGCGCTTAACCATTTGGATCTGCAAAAAATGAAACTGTCGCCGGTCGATTTTTTTGTGGGGGTTGGACAGCTTAAAAGAAGCGCAGAGTTGTTTGACCTTGTGATACTTGACCCGCCCTATTTCTCGATCACAGAAAAAGGGTTGGTGGACCAGACGAGAGAAAGTCACCGCTTGATCAATAAGGTGCGGCCGCTTGTTCGCGATGAGGGATTTATCGTGGCAATAAACAACTCTCTTTTTCTTGAAGGCAGCGCATACATGAATGCCCTCGAAACACTCGCGCAAGACGGCTATATTGCCATTGAAGAGATCGTTCCAATTCCGGAAGATATCACGGGCTACCCCGGCAGCATTCTTTCCGGACCACCGCTTGATCCTTCCCCATTTAATCACCCTACCAAGATCGCTGTGTTAAGGGTCAGGAAAAAGACAACATCTAATTGAATATTCATGTTGGGTATTTTGAAAAAGTGTTCGGGATGGGACGATTGTATAGTAAAAAGTGGTACGAATGCCTTATTGAAATCGGAAGTGTTTTTGTTGTAATATAGAAAAACGATAATTATTGTCGGTTTATTGGTTTCACAAAGCGAGTTTACCATGATGACTAGACGTATGCCAGTTTTGTTTGTTGGCCACGGTAGTCCCATTAATGCGATCGAAGAAAACGAATTCAATCAAACCTGGAAGAGAATCGGACAGGAACTTCCCAAGCCAAAAGCAATTTTAGCCATATCTGCCCATTGGCAAACAGATATCTCGATGGTCACCGGGTTGAAAACCCCTGAGACCATTCATGACTTCTGGGGATTTCCGCAACCTCTGTTTGATCTGCAATACCCTGCACCCGGTTCTGATTGGCTGATTGAAAAGGTTGTGGGATTAAATGATCAAGTGAAGATCGATTACCGTTGGGGCCTGGACCATGGTACATGGTCTGTACTTCACCCCATGTATCCAAAAGCCGACATCCCTGTAGTGCAGCTCAGTCTGGGACGCAATCTTTCACCTGCAGAACATTATTCATTCGGTCAATCATTGTGCCGCTTGCGTGAAGAAGGAGTTCTCGTTCTTGGCAGCGGGAATATTGTTCATAATCTGCGCATGGTGATCTCACAGGATACTGCTTTTGATTGGGCGCTTGAATATGACGCCAAAGTAAAAAATTGGATTCTTAAAAAGGATTACGAGAACATCATTCATTATGAAAGATTGAATCACGCGGCCAGCCTGGCGATTAACAGCGCTGAACATTACCTTCCGCTGCTATATATCTTGGGGGCCAGTGACGCTGACGATCCGGTCAAATTTTATTGTGAAAGAGTAACGATGGGCTCGATGTCAATGCGTTGCGTTCTATTTGGATGAAATGCTGTATTTACCTTGATATTATTCCATCGAATGACTTCACGCAATTGCGGCCTTCTTCTTTAGCCAAATAAAGGGCCCAATCCGCTGAGCGGATTACTTCATCGACGGTACTGCCATTTTGAGGAAATGAAGCAACGCCTACACTGAGGGTTGAAGTTTCTTGATTGGGACTTTTCCCTATTCTTATTTTGGTGAAAGCCTTCCTGATCTCTTCAGCCTTATTTATTGCATCTTCCTTAGTCATGCCCGGAAAGATCAACATGATCTCGTCGCCGCCGTATCGGGCGGCATAATCTTCTTTGCGCGTATTCTTTGTAATATAGTCACAAAAAGTTTTCAGAAGAAGATCGCCATCCTGATGACCGTGTTTATCATTGATCTTTTTAAAATGGTCTATGTCGATCATAGCCAGGCTGATGGTTCTGTTTTCCCGTTTGGCTCTTGAGAATTCTTTTACCAGGATTTCATCGATACGCCGGTTGTACAATCCTGTCAGTGAATCGTGCAAGGCTTGTTGTTCCAGTTTCTTTTGAAGTTGTTTGTTTTTTTCCAACTGCTCTTTCAGTTGAGTATTGGCATTCTGCAAGTCGGCTTCTGCCCGGTTCCGTGAAGTGACATCACGTACCACCAGCAATTTTCCAACCTCTTTATTCCGGCTGTCATTCAAGGAGGAGCTTTGGATTTCCAAAATAATGCCAGGTGAATCAGGCAGGGGAATCTCTTTCCGAATGGATTCACTTGTGGAAAAAAATAAACTCTTTAATCCTGGAAACAGCAGATCAATATTTTTGCCAATACTTTCTTTTACAGACCACCCCAGAAGCTTTTGTGTCGCAAGGTTTATGTCGGCAACTTGGGCATTCTTGTCAAGGATTATCACCCCATCTTGCAGTTGTTCGATCAAGGTTGCGCGCGCGACAGGTAATAGATCCAAAAGTTGATAGCGCAGTAACGCCCATGCCATAAAGGCGCCGGTGAAAGCAAGGCCGGTCGGGGTGATGTCCATGCCTTCAATTGGAACCAGACCTAACGCATAAGTTGTGCCTGTGATCACCGGAAACCATAAGCCGAGAATAATGATCAATAATTGCTGGCGAAAAGGACCGGTTGCTTTTATGTATGTTTTTATTAGTAAATAAATACCACCGATGAGCAGCAGGTATAAATATACTGTATGGATCCAGAACCAAAATCCATGGTGATAGATCAGAACGTTATATTCTTTTGACCCTTGCGTAAACCCGGACCAGACCCAACTTTGCAGCGGTTTGATCCATACCACCAGCAGGGTCAAAAAAGGAATCGTCATGACGCTGAGGGCCATCCGAAGCGGCACATCGCGCTGCCTGACATAATTAATAACAAAAAGATATAGAAAAGGGTAAGCTTGAACAAAGCCGATATAACTGATCTGTGACCACAATATTTTTGTCTCTTGTTCTGTCACAAAACTTTCAACAATGGAGGCGATCAGCCATATAGTAACGGCCAAACAAAACCCAATAAAAAAATCCCCTCCGATGATCTTGCGTCGAGGCCATCCTGCCACCAAAACAATTATTGAGATGACCAACCCCAGGATCATCGAAATCTGGTGGATATGGATATCCATTTACATTCTCTCAATCTAATTGCATTTAGAAACTATAAGTAATGCTCCAATTATTATACAACCCCGGGGAGCATTTAAAAAAAGCGAATTGACTCAAAATTAATCTTACTTTACAAAACAACGTTGACTCAAAAAGAATGTTACCCTAGTGCGGATTTCAGGTCCGCAGAGGGAGAATATGATGAGTCAACGCAGCAAACGCG
>Ga0068712_1001914_pt1 | contig 26095 bp, 26 predicted proteins | sample MTBAKSrepl1MetaG_FD_62987 | JGI IMG/M metagenome (GOLD analysis project Ga0068712, IMG submission 62987) | Enrichment culture microbial communities from Arthur Kill intertidal strait, New Jersey, USA, that are MTBE-degrading - MTBE-AKS1... | ecosystem: Environmental > Aquatic > Marine >... | reverse complement strand
AGAGGGGATCAATGATCTAAAAAAGTCTCTTTATCTGGGCAAGGCCCCTGAGGTCCTTGCGGCCTACAACAGCATTCCCGAGCATATCAAGAGCGAGTGGGTCAACCTCCTCTACGCGAATCTGGATGCAGTGGATCTCAGCCTCGTAGACCGCTTGGTGCACGTACTCGAGAGCAACTATCTGAATCTTCCCTTCAAAGATAAATCCATCAAAAGCCTCATTCGTCTCAAGGCCGTGGCCGAGGTCATCGGTCAGATGGAGGAGAAGACCAATGTGGTCCTCAGAGAGGTGCTGAATGGGCATCACGAGTGCGACCTATCCGCCATATCCGGCAGAAACGATGCCTAACGCCCTTGCCTTCAGGGTCTTGTTTCCCTATAATGCCTTGTGAGCAAATGCCTGTGCGCCTGTAGCTCAGTTGGATAGAGCAGCGGACTTCTAATCCGCAGGTCGGGGGTCCGAATCCTCCCAGGCGCGCCATAATAAAAACAACCACTTAGGCCACTTTTTCAAGGTGGCCTTTTTTGTGAGAAAAGCCCTTTGTCAATAACTTGTAATTCATGACCGTCTCCCAATGCCGCCATGCCGTGTGAAGATATTTGACGACAGTATATCCTCTTTCCATCACAGTTCTTTCCCAGCGCGGTGTCAGCAGGTCAGCTTCAAAGGGTCATAAGATTGTGGGATAGGTGGACCTTTAGATGTGGGAAAACTGGATTTGGTATTTCAGGAACGTTAGGGACGGGGGAGCGGCGGCGTCTGCTGTCTGCATGGATTTGCACCTTATCAGGGGATATAGATGCTCACTGCCTCTCGGACAACCAATGGATTACCGCCTTCACCATCTCCTCCTCATGGTCATCGAACGTATGGTTTGCACCCGGGATGAGCACCTGATGGTAGCGGTCCGAAACCATGTCTGATCTGGCTGCGGCATGCGCCATATCCCTTCCGTCGCCCCCATCGCCATAAATATCGACAACCGGCAGAGCGATTTGGCGCAGATTTTTGTTGCTGTCCAGTGGCTTGCCGCCGCCATTTCGGATGCCGACGCCGATAAAACCTGCGATCGGGGCTCTCGGGCTGCTCACAAGGTATGAAGTCGCCATCCGGCTGCCCATGCTGTGACCCATCAAATAGATTGTTTCGACGTTCTTTTCGTCTCGTAAAAAGACAATGCCATCACTAATTTCCCTGTGTGCTAGAGGGAAGTCGTCAGCATATGCTTTCCAATTTTTCTTTTCAGCCGGCATCTGCAGCGAGAGTGTGTGATACCCCAGTTTTTCGTTAATGCCCTTTCGCAACGGATCGACCACCTTCCAGGTTGGATGCTGTCCACGGCCGTGACACAGAATGACACCCACCTTGCTTACACCGCCGTCAAGGTAAGCCGAGCATGATGGCGCATCCGCAAAAGCAGGTGAACAAGCCAAGAAACCGATTGCAACGACAACAAATACCATGTTTTTGCGCATCTCGAATCTCCTGTTAAAAAGGATTAACGCATTTCTCGCCGGCTGGTGTAAGGCGGAGCGGGTGTCCTGCCCGTTGAGGCAGGCTGGCGACAGTTACGGCGATGGCCGTGGCTGATCGGCCAGGAAGTCCAGGACCGTGCGATCCCTCATCTCAATCTGTTCAAATACGATGGAATAGTGATTGGTCCCGGGAATGTCCACGTATCGGGCATTGGGTATCTGTCGAACCATTCGATCCACGACCTCCTGGGGCAGAAGGAGGTCGTCTTCGGCGACCATGCCATGGGTGGCCCGAAGGATCAGCACAGGGCGGGAGATCCGCCCGTAGTACAAAGACACGTCCACTTTCCCCAGATTTTTCCGTTCCTCCTGGACATGAGAAGGATCGATCCTGGATCGAACCCCGCCGTCCACCGCTTCGATTTCATATTGATAATAGGTTTCCAGGGCCGGGGTCCAGGACTGAAAAAACGGAGCCGCCTTCATGAGATCGAGGTATGCCTCAAAGGATGGGAAGACCTTGCCCAGACGGTCCAGCGATGGCTTGATCCCCTGGAAGACCTTAGCCATCTGCGTTTCCGACAATTTTCCGCCCCCGTCCACCAGGATGATGCGGTCCACCCGGTCCGGATGCTCGGCCCCGAAGACCACGGAGATGAAGGCGCCCAGAGAATGTCCCATCATCACCGCCTTTTCAAGCTTCAGATCATCCAGCAGGGCCAGGATGTCGTCGCAGTGATGGGCGATGGAATAACCTGAATCCGGTCGGTCTGAAAGCCCTCTGCCGCGCAAATCCATGGCGATGACCCGGTGGGCCGGACTCAGTGCGGATGCCATCACATCCCAGCACCGGCAGTTGGCGGTAATCCCGTGGACACACAGGATCGGCATCCCCTCCCCATCCCATTGGGCCAGTTGAATGGTCACGCCATTGCCCGAAGCGGTTGTCATGGTCGGTGCAGTCATTAAGCATTCTCCTTATCTAATCCATATCTCGCCTCCCCCTGAAATACCTTTCGGGCATGCCAGGGCACGAACGCGGGCTCAGAATGGTGGCACAGGCGATGGGGGTCTGCAGGATCGTTCCATGCTACGCTGCCATCCATTCATCAAACACGTGGGCGGCAGGGACGCGGTCCGATACCTGGATGCGGAGGTCGGGGGACACTGTGAATGCGCTTCTGTCAAAGAGTTTGTGATCCCCCTGCGCAATTGCGGTTTGTCCTGTTTCGATCAGAGAAAATCTGCCACATTGTTTATTTGCTTATGGACCGCCCGCAGACCCACAAATTTGCCAACCCCCACACATTGCGGTCCCGCCTGTTTTTATCCGCACAACAGATATTATACACCCGCATCTCCTCACTGACCAGCGGCAACTTAGCGGGCGTACACCCCAATGTAAAGATGTAAAGGATGCCCCTCATACCCCAAGACCTTTCCTGTCCTTAGAGGGATGGATCCCGCACAGGCGATCACGGATCAGGTCGTCGTATCCCGTCAGGATCCCCTCAAGAATCTTCAGCATGAGGTGGTTTTTAAATTGCTTCAATCGACAAACGATCTCATTCAATCTTGCTTTGCCGGTTGCCAGATCGAAGCGAAGTGTTATATGTATTTCTTGTTCCATCCATCATCCATCATCCAGCACCGAGCAACCAGCCATGCCCCCTACTGACAAAAAGGCCATCTTCAGTTGGGCCATGTACGACTGGGCCAATTCGGCCTTTGCCACAACAGTCATGGCCGGATTCTTCCCTATCTTTTTCAAACAGTTCTGGAGCATTGGGGCCGACCCCACCCTCAGCACCGCCCGGCTGGGGCTGGCCAACTCCCTGGCCGGGATCACCGTGGCCCTGTGCGCCCCTGTGCTCGGGGCTATTGCGGACAAGGGATCCTCCAAAAAGAAGTTCCTTCTCTTTTTCGCATTCATGGGGGTTGTCATGACTGCGGGTCTGACCCTGGCATCCAAAGGAAACTGGCCCGCGGCGGCGGTTCTCTATGTCCTGGCAAGCATCGGATTCACTGGAGGGAATATTTTTTACGACGCCCTGATTGTGGCCGTGGCGCCTGAAAAGAAGATGGATGTGGTCTCCGCCCTCGGATTCGCCCTGGGATATCTGGGCGGGGGAATTCTCTTTGCCCTCAATGTCTGGATGACCCTGAGCCCGGGGGCCTTCGGGTTCGCAGGACCGGCCCAGGCCGTACGGTTTTCTTTTCTCACAGTGGGGATCTGGTGGGCCGTCTTCTCTGTCCCGGTATTTCTGTTTGTGGAGGAACCTCGCGGCACAAGACCGGCCTCTGAGATCAACGTGGTTCAGGCAGGTATTCAGGAGCTGATGAACACCTTTCAGGAGATCCGCGGCCTCAAGACCATCTTTCTCTTTCTCCTGGCCTACTGGCTCTATATCGACGGCGTGGACACCATCATCCGGATGGCCCTGGATTACGGGATCTCCATCGGCCTTCAAACCAACGACCTGATCGTGGCCCTCCTGATCACCCAGTTCGTGGGCTTTCCCTCGGCCGTGGCATACGGGTTTTTGGGAGAGCAGATCGGGACCAAGCCAGCCATCTTTTTGGCCATCGCGATCTATTTATGCGTGACTCTCTGGGCCCCCTTTATGGAGACCAGCAGGGAATTTTATTTCCTGGCGGTTGTCGTCGGCCTGGTCCAGGGGGGGATCCAGGCCCTGAGCCGGTCCTTTTACGCCAGGATCATCCCGACACAGAAGTCAGCCGAATACTTCGGATTTTACAACATGATCGGAAAATTCTCCGCGATTATCGGTCCAGGCCTCATGGGCGGCGTGGGTCTTGCTGTACGATCCATGGGCTATTGCAGCGACACGGCATCGCGTATCAGCATCACGGCCGTCTCACTCTTGTTTGTAGCCGGGGGGATTGTCCTGTTCTTTGTGAGCCAGGAGAAAGGCAAACAGGAGCGTATCGGCCTTTCAGACCCGCAGATATGAACAGCCCCTTTGGAAAGGCGGTTCCAGCCAGCGCCAATTCACAAAGAGATTCGCAGGGTAATCGGATGCGAGGCCCTGAGAACTCTAACGAGCGGAGGGAGCGGGCGAGAGGACATGTCTTGAGGAAGATTTCATGGGATCGAACTTGGGCGTGTACCAGGGGCCGCTCATATGAATATTAAGAATGCTCAAGACCTGCCAGAAAAAGGTGGCGCAGGAAGAGAGGGAGCGTTCCGTCTGCGAGGAAAGGGAGGGCCAAACGGGGGGCGTTTCAGGCCGCGTGCATCCGTTCCCGCCGAAAACGGTTGACACCAAAACGCACGATCAGGTAAAAGCCTTTCGCAAACAATGTCTGTGAGGTGATCGCCATCTACTATACCGGAGAACGATCCGGTCTGATCAAGAGCATTGGGCTGGGTCTGATCCATATCTACTATGGACAGGGGGTGGGCAAGACCACCCGGGCCGTAGGGCTGGCCATACGGGCGGCCGGGGTCGGGTTGCGGGTCAACTTCATACAGTTCATGAAGTCTGGCAACTCTTCGGAATTGTTGGTTTTTGCGAATATACCCAATATCCGCTACCAGTGCCCCGGAAGGCACCCGTTCATCCTTTCAAAGGGTCCCGAACCGATTCACTACCAGCATGCCGCAGAGGCGTTGCGGTACGCCCAGGAGGCCATCGACGACGGGACCCAGGTGCTCATCTGCGACGAGATCCTCAACACGCTCATCTTTGATCTCCTCAAAGAGGAACAGGTCGTGGATCTGGTCCACCGCTGCAAGGGGAAGATCGAACTCGTCATGACCGGCGCCAATGCACCCCAGTCCCTCATCGACCTGGCCGATTATGCGACCGAATACAAACAGGTCAAACACCCCTATTACAAAGGGGCCAGGGCTCGCAGAGGGATCGAATATTAGCGTGAAATCTTTGTCCGTAACTTCTGTGCAGCGTGCGGACAAGTTTGCCCGTGGGGGTCTCTGCCCAAGGGCTGCAAAAACCGAACAGAGCTCCTGGGAACGGCAGCAGGGCTTTAAAATACAGTCTGTTCCAGCCCCAAGGACAGTCTTTCACCTGCCCGCCATGCGAGTGAGGCGAGTCAGGCGGGTCGATAGGGATTCCTTGCTGCCTTTCAGTAAACAATATCCCGAGCCCGGGGGCGGTCGCCGAACGATATGAACGCATTTTATTGCAGCCCTTGGGCAGAGACCCCCACGGGCGGGCAGAACGCTGTTTGGTTGCGGCCGTCAGGCCGCCTTGGGCCCCTTCATTCTGTTAGATTGTTTCTCACAAGGTAGGCGTATGATCTCAAAAATCCGGGGTGAGAAGCGAAGGCCGCGAGCTTACTCGCACAGAGACCTGAGCATTTGGACGTCAACCGCCTCTCCGGATGCTAACGTGCTCGCGCCCTCCGGAATCCGGATCAGGGCTTCGGCCCGGGCCTGGGACTGCAAACGGCTTTTCATGCGTTGCGGCACGGCCCACCATTCACCATCTCTTCGCTCCATCCTGGCGTGAATGAACTGGGTCCAGGCGATATCTCCGGCAACGGCCTCGGCCAGGCGGACCCACCTGGTCTGAAACGGGACAGGCGGCCTCCCGCCCATATGGAGCAGGCCAGGCAGTGCAATCTGAAGGAATGCCATTTCATTGGAAGGCGGGCCTCCCGGCAGACAAAAGACCGCTTTTTGTCCCATCATTCCAAAGGCCACGGCCTTGCCGGGGCCCATACGGACCCGGTGGAACAGGAACGTGCATCCCATCTCTTCGATCACCCGGACAGTCAGGTCCCGTTCGCTCTTCCAGGCCCCTCCGCTGGTCAAAATCACATCGGCCCACGATAGCATGCCCGCAACTGCCTCCTGGATTGCCGTGGATCGGTCCTTGACCACGTCGGTTTTCGCCTCCATCCTAAAAGAGCGCAACCATGAATAAAGGGTGATCAGATTGCTGGCATAAAGCTGGCCCGGTTGGATAACATGACCCGGGGCCACCACCTCGTCTCCGGTAGCCAAAACAGCCACCCGCGGCAGGGGGATTGCCGGGACCCGGTCGATCCCGGCCGCAGCCAGCAGACCTGTCAGACCTGGGGTCAGGATTTCCCCCCTGAGCGCCACACGCTCACCCGACGCTGCATCCGCGCCCTGGGAGAGGACGTTCCATCCTTCTGAGACCTCTCTGGAACACAGAAGATATCCATCTTCCTCACGGGTGTGCTCAACCGCCGCCACCGCATCCGCGCCTGCGGGGAGACGGGCACCTGTCAGGACCTTTAGGGCGAGGCCCGGTTCGAGGGTCTTGTTGTTCAGGTCTCCTGCAGACGAGGCCCCGGCTATCCTCAGCCTGGCCGGGCTGGCTTCTGAGACACCTTTCGTGTCCCTGGACAGGATGGCGTATCCATCCCGGAGCGATGAGGCGGCAGACGGACAATCCACCGCTGCAAATAGATCCTCTGCTGCTGCCAGACCAGAGACCTCCGCCACAGGCAAAGTCGCGGCCGGCAAACGGCTCAGGCTGTGAAGGGTGATGGAAAGGGCCTCTTCCAGGCCTATATCCCATTTTTTTCCGGCGTGATAATCTGTCATGGTTGAATTTCTTTAATGGATCCATCTCATGGATCGAAATCAAGACCCTTGGGGCGGTATGGCCGCTTTCCCTTTTTTACCCTTTTCAAAATGGGAAAAATACGTCATAAGAGGCCTTACCGTACTCGTTCAGCATATCGCAGGCCGGCAAAAGCGGTGCGTAAGGCACTGGGGGCAGGCCTTAACAAAGTTTAGCCGGGTGTTATCCCCACCATCTTGAGACGAGCCGATTGAGTATAGAGAAACGAGGATCGCAAGGCAAGGCCTGAGATCGTCAATCCCCTCTACTCTGCATACGCATGGACACAACATCTTACAAATGGCGGGCATTGATCCCTGTTGCCATGGGCACTCTCATGGCCACCATGGACGCCAGCATTACCAATATTGCCCTTCCCGTACTGGCCGAGACCTTTAAAAGAGATCTCACGGTCGTCATGTGGGTCACTGTGGCCTACATCCTGGTCAGCAGCAGCCTCATGCTTATCACGGGGAAAATCAGCGATCTGATCGGACGCAAGCGGATCTACGCGGCCGGAATGATCATTTTTACAGTGGGGATGGGGGCCTGTTCCGCTGCCCAGAGCATCCATCACCTGATCCTCTTCAGGGCCTTTCAGGCCGTGGGCGCAGCCATGTCCATATCGTGCGGGACAGCTATTGTCACAGAGGCCTTTCCCGCCAGCGAAACGGGCAAGGGTCTGGGGCTGTTGAGCATGTCCGTATCCATCGGCTTTATCCTGGGACCGATCCTGGGCGGGTTTCTCCTGGACTGGCTGGACTGGCGGTCTATCTTTTACATACGGGTCCCGGTAGGAGCAGCCGTGGTGGTCTTGGCGATGGTCCTCCTTAAAAAAGACAGCCTCACTTTTTCCAAGGCAAAGCTGGATCTGGCCGGCACCATTGCCTCATCTGCCGGGCTTTTCTGCCTCATCTTCGGGATCAGTCAGGTGAAAGGGCACGGCCTGGCCTCTCCCGTGATCCTTGGCTTTATGGCCGCGGGCTTCCTGATCCTCCTTTTTTTTATTTATGTGGAGCGTCATGCTGCAGACCCCATTGTGGACCTGGCCCTGTTCAAGAACCGCGTCTTTGCATCCGCAGCGGCAAGCCTGTTTCTCTTTTTTGTGGGGGCGCCCCCGTATGTGCTGCTCATGCCTTTTTATCTGATGGAAGGGGTGAAATTCACACCTATGCAGACAGGTCTTTTGATGGCGGTTGTCTCCATGGTAACCATCATCAGCAGCCCCATCAGCGGAACTCTGTCAGACCGCATCGGGAGGGAATGGCTCTCAGCCTTCGGGGCCGCTGCTACAACAGCCGCCTTTTTTCTGATGCTGGGATTCGATCTCCAGACAGAGTCGGCCTCCATCATACTCGTCCTTGTCCTTCTGGGGATCGGGGTGGGGAGCTTTCAGCCCCCCAACAACAGCACCATCATGGGATCGGTGGTGAGGGAACGGCTCGGGTCTGCCTCGGCCCTCATTGCTACCCAGCGCCAGGTGGGGATCTCTTTGGGCATGGCCCTGGCAGGGGCAATTTTTTCAGAGAGACGCCTGGTCCATGCGGATCGGCTTGTGGACCGGGGGGCCGCTGAGGCGGAGGCGGCCAGGGCGTCCATCCCCCTTGCCTTCCACGATGCGCTCCTTATGTCGATACTCCTGGGCTTGGGGGCTGTGATCCTTTCTCTCCTTTCCATTAAGAAGAAAAACAAATCCGGCACGCCCAATGAGAAATATTCCTGAGGGCACGGACCTTTCAGAGAGAGGCCTCCAGGTCCTCGAAGCCGTCTTCCATCCGGTAGAGTTCCCGGTCCAGTTCATTTAAACGTCTGGCCAAAAGATGCTCCCGGGCAATTTCTTTGATTGCCATGATTTTTCGCAGGTGCGGGGCAATCGCGTCCCTGGTGCGGGAGGGGGTGTCCGGACTTTGGGCAATCATCTCCAGTGCATCGGCCATCTCATAAAACGGGGTCTCCTTTTCAACCAGTTCGTGCCTGCCCGTGCGCCTCAGCAGGTCCGCGATGCGGGGGAACTGCTTTTCAAAGGGCTTCTCATAAACAGGAATCAACCGGATGTCGATCTGCATATATTGGCTCATTGGCGTCGGCCTCCCTCAAATGGTTGCCCGGTTCATATCCGGCGGATCTGGTCCATCCTGGTTTCCAGCGGTTCGGCCTCTTTTTCCCTCCCCAGGTCCTGGAGCCTTTTCTTCAGATTGTCGATCTGTTTCTGGAGCTGGGGGACGATATCCTTCTGCACCTTGTCCCGGAATGCGGCGCCCGATCGCTTCATCTCTTCCAGCAGTTGATCCAGGTCTTTTTGAAGCCGCTTCATATCCTCATTCTCAGGGACCTCCTTCATATCTTTCGAAAACCTGCCGAACCGCTGCTTCAGGTCGCCTATGGCCCTGGACACGTCATCCTCCATTTTTTCGATGAGGGCCGCAAGCCTTGTGTCACCCCGCACGACAGCCCCGTCCTCCAGGGGCTTACCCTTGTCCTTGACCGCAATCATTTCAACCGCCCTCCCGCCGGGATCGACCGGGTCGTCGACGATGCAGAACCGGGAATGATCGGTCACCGCATTTTTGAAATCGCTGTTGATGGTCACATCCACCAGATAGGTCCCCTCTTTTTCATAAAAGACATCCCTCACCTGGCCGATCTCGCTTTCTTCAAAGAGCACCTTTTCTCCCGGTTTTAGGCCGTTAATCTCATCAAAGCGTATCTTAACGTTAAGGTCGTCGCTGAAACATCCCAGGCTGATCAGTGAAGTCGCCAGCAATATCAGGATGGTCTTCTTAGGCATATCCAATCCCTCCCCGGACGCTGCAAAGCCCAAAATGAGGGCCAAATGCGGCATAGAAATGGCGTCAGGCTGCCTGTTGGCCGCTTGCGTCCTTTTCTCTCAATTCTCTGACAATGGCTTCGATTTCATCCAGATAGGCCTCCGGAGCGCTGACGTGTCCCCACCCCTTCTGGGCCTGGAACAGCCCATCAAAGGCCGTATCGTAATAGGAGCGCATCCTGTGCGGAATGCCCCGTTCCTTAAGAACCGATTCCAGCAACTGGGCCTCAAACTCGTTTTCCAGGGTCGCGCCCTTCTTGTAATCATCCATAGCCTTTGCCTTTCCACGGCCTCGGGGCTGGGCGCCGGCCCCTGCCCCGGCCTGCCATCCGCTCTCCGCCAACATGACCCAGGAAATGTCTGTAAGGAGAATCCCTTTAAGTCAACAACATGGAACCGTTATCTCTGCTTCTACCGGGTTGTGGCGGGTTCGTCAAGAACTGTGTTATGGGTCCGGCCTTTTGAAGACGAAAGACAAAAAGCCGGGCAAGCCCCTCGGGCCTGCATGAAAGCGCACAAGGCCGAAGCCGTGAAATACCCGAAATGAGTAATTTTGTAACATTTGTCCATGGTTTTCCCAAATTTATTTTTCGGTAGAAATAACAAATAGTTGATCATAATAGAGAGCCGGATCTGTTACAAAATTCCCCGGGCATGGCATATTTCTCCATCAGCCTGCAAGATCCCAATCCCTCCAATGCTGATTAGTTCTCAGAAAGCACTTACACTGTCGCGCCGCGCCTCAGACGGGCCTTTATATTTTACAACCCGTTGAATTCCATAAATTTTCGCCTTTGACAGAATGACCGAAGCAGGCAATATCTGAGCTGTTGCGGGACCATCAACTGGAAAGGAGACTTTCAGGTCTGCATCTTTGGGCACAAAGATTGCTCTAAGCAAGCTGACAATGGTCAGCCCATTGAGACGAGGCATGGGAGAGGATATGTGAGGCAATGAACACACAAAAAACCATCCTTATTGCCGAGCCGGCCGAGGTCCTTTCCGCAAACCTCAAGTCGTTCGCAAAGGAAAGAGGGCACAGGCTGCTCAAGACCGGCACCCTCAAAGAGACCCTCCTCACGCTTCAGGGACAACGGGTGGACGTCCTTGTGCTCCATGCCCTGCTTTTGGAAAAGGACTGCGAATTTATATCGGTTATCAAGGGTATGGAAAGGGACCTGCCCGTCATCATATGCGCTGATGCCAATACTGCGGAGTTGGAGAGCAGCATCCGCAAGCAGGGGATTTTCTATTATCACATCCAGTCGTTCGGCATCCAGGATCTGGAGATGGCCATATCCAACGCCGTGAACGGACTGCCCCATTAGCCCGGAGGACCCGAACATGACCTTAGAGGAAAAGATCGCTTCCCGCAAATTTGTTCTCTTGGGGGAATTCGAACCGCCCAAGGGGGCCGATTTCACGCGCCTGCTCCAAATGGCCTCCCGGATCAAGGGGAGGCTGGACGCCCTGGTGATCCCTGAAATGGGAAACGCGGTGATGAAGGCCAGCTCCCTGGGAGCGTGCGCCTTTTTAAAACAGCACGGCTTTGAGACCATCCTGCAGGTGTGTTGCCGTGACCGCAACCGTCTGGCCCTCCAGGCCGACATCCTGTCGGCCGCGGCCCTCGACATCGCCGATGTGATGGCCGTCTCGGGCGAAGATATCCGCTACGGCGATCATCCCCAGGCCAGGGAGGTATACGATGTGGATCTCATGCAGCTTTTGGAGATCATGGCCAGGCTGCAGGCCGGGAGGGACATGGCAGGAATCGAACTCATGGGCACACCCCGTTTCTGCATCGGCGCCGGCCTCAATGTGGGAGCCATGGGCGGGGCACTCGATATCGAGATAGAAAACCTGAATCAGATGATGGGGGCCGGGATTCAGTTCGTGGTCACCACCCCCGTCTTTGATCTGCACCGGTTTCAGCAGGTCGTAAAACGTATCGACACGACAAAGGTGGCCGTCTTTCCTACGGTCCTCCTCCTCAAATCCGCGGGCATGGCCCGGTACATGGACCGGAACATCAAGCACATCTCCATTCCCCCGGAAATGATCCGCGAGATCCAGAAGGCCCCCGACAAATTGAAGCAGTGCATTCAAATCGCGGCTGAGCTGATCCAGCAGCTTAAAGAGATGGGAACGGCAGGCGTGATGATTGCAACAGCAGGATGGGAAGACAAGCTTCCCCTGGTTTTGGACGCCGTCAGGCTGTGAGAAAGGAACGGTCAAGATATGTCCATTCATGAGAAAAAGGTGTCAGGCTCTGTCATGGTGGTGGGCGGCGGCATCGCCGGGATGCAGTCAGCCCTGGATCTGGCCAACTCGGGTTTCTATGTCTATCTGGTGGAAAAAAACCCGGCCATCGGCGGGCTGATGTCCCAGCTGGACAAGACATTTCCCACCAACGACTGCGCCATGTGAGTGATCTCGCCCAAACTGGTCGAGGTCGGCCGGCACCTGAACATCGAACTCCTCACAACATCGGAACTCCTGGATCTGCAGGGAAAAGAGGGCGACTTTACGGCCCGTGTGATCCAGCATCCCCGGTATGTGGACGTTGCCAAGTGCACAAGCTGCGGGGAATGCGCCAAGGTCTGCCCCATCGATACCGCTGACGTCTACAACGAGGGTCTGGGAACGCGAAAGGCCGTCTTCAAGCAGTATGCCCAGGCCATGCCCGGGGCCTACGCCATCTCCAAGCGGGGAACCGCGCCGTGCAAGGCCGGCTGCCCGGCCCATGTGAGCGTCCAGGGCTTTGTTGCCCTCATTCGGGAGGGGAAATACCGGGAGGGACTGGAGCTCTTTAAGGAGGCCCATCCCTTCCCCGCGGTTTGCGGCAGGGTCTGTCACCATCCCTGCGAGGGGAACTGCACCCGGGGGGATGCGGACGAGCCGGTCAGCATCCAGTATCTGCACCGGTTTCTGGCCGATCTGGATCTGGCTCAAGACGCGCCCTACCTGCCCGAGATCCCGGAAGCACGGCAGGAAAAGGTGGCGGTAATCGGCGCAGGGCCGGCTGGCCTCTCGGCTGCCTATTTCCTGAGACGCCGCGGATACGGCGTCACAGTCTTTGAAAAGCTCCCCGTGCCCGGCGGCATGATGGCCGTGGGGATCCCTGCCTACCGGCTCCCGAGGGATGTCCTGGCCGCGGAGATAAAGATCATTCAGCAGATGGGAGTGGAGATCCGGACGGGCGTGGTTTTTGGAGAGGACATCACCCTCGACAGTCTCAAAGAGGACGGGTATCAGGCCGTGTTCCTGGGGACCGGCCTTCACCTGAGCCGGCGTTTGAATGTGGAGGGGGAGGACCTCCCCGGGGTCCTGAAGGGGGTCGATTTCCTGAGGGATGTGGCACTGGATCAGCAAGTCTCTGTGGGAAAAAAGGTGATCGTGGTGGGCGGCGGCAACGTGGCCATTGACGTGGCCTTAAGCGCCCTGCGAAAAGGGGCCGAGCATGTCTCGCTGGTGTGTCTTGAAAACAGGGACGAGATGCCTGCCTGGGACTACGAGATTGAGGAGGCCCTTGAAGAAGGGGTCCATATCCATAACAGCCTGGGTCCCAGACGTTTTCTGGAGGAGGACGGCCGGCTTAAAGGGATTGAGTTCAAGCGATGCACCCGGGTATTTGATGAAAACGGGGCCTTCAGGCCCGAGTACGACGAAAATGACCTCACCACCCTGGAGGCGGAAACGGTCGTCGTGGCCATCGGCCAGGCCGCTGATCTGGGGTTTACACAAAAGGAGGGGATCGTCGCCAGCGCCAGGGGGGGGCTGGAGGCCGATCCCCTCACGCTCGAAACGCCTGTGCCAGGGGTCTTTGCAGGGGGCGATGTCTTTTACGGACCCAGATCGGTGGTGGAGGCCGTGGAGTGCGGCAAGGAGGCGGCCGAGAGCATCCACCGCTTTCTGAACGATGAGGACCTGAGAGAAGGCCGTGAAAAGGACTGGTCGTATGTCAAGCCGGAGACCGAGGGCGAGCCCCATATGCCCCGGACCCCCATGCCGCGACGTCCCCTGGAGGAGCGGCGGGGGGATTTCAAGGAGATCGCACTTGGATTCAACGAGGAAGAGGCCCGAGAGGAAGCGGAACGCTGCCTCAAGTGCGGGATCTGCTCTGAATGCTATCAGTGCGTCAAGTCATGTCTGGCCGAAGCCATCATCCACGACCAGCAGCCGGTGGAGCGCGAGATCCGCGTGGGCTCCGTGATCCTCTGCCCGGGCGCGGATGTGTTTGATACGGCCCCCTTCGAGGATCTGTATCACCATCAGACCCATCCCAATGTGATGACCAGCCTGGAATTCGAACGGATCCTGAGCGCCTCGGGGCCGACATTCGGTCATCTCACGCGCCTGTCCGACGGAAAGGAACCTGAAAAGATCGCCTGGCTCCAGTGTGTGGGGTCCAGGGACAGCCATCACTGCGGCAATGGCTACTGCTCGGCCATGTGCTGCATGTACGCCATCAAGGAGGCGGTGATCGCGAAGGACCACAGCCATAAGCCTTTGGATGCAGCCGTCTTTTACATGGACATGCGGACCTACGGAAAGGACTACGAGGCCTACTACAACCGGGCCAAAGATGAGCACGGAGTCCGGTTTGTGCGATCAAGGGTCCATACCATCGAGCCGGTCCCAGGCAGCGACGATTTGGAGATTGCCTATTCGGACGAGGCAGGCGTCATCCATCACGAGGTCTTTGACATGGTGGTCCTTTCGGTGGGGTTTCAGGTCGGCCAGGAAAACATCCAGCTGGGCCGACGTCTGGCTCTGGAAATGGATTCATATCATTTTGCATCCACCCACCCCTTTAGGCCCGTGAGCACCTCCAGGAAGGGTGTTTATGTGTGCGGCGTCTTTCAAGGCCCCAAGGACATCCCCGGTTCAGTGACAGAGGCCAGCGCGGCCGCGTGCGCTGCGGCCTCTACCCTGTCTGAGGCGCGGAACGAGGACACCCGAACCCTCGAGATCCCCCCTGAAATGGATGTGGCAGAGGAGACCCCGCGCATCGGGGTGTTTGTGTGCAACTGCGGCATCAATATCGGCGGGGTGGTGGATGTGCCGGCGGTCACAGAATATGCCTCCCGCCTTCCCTTTGTGACCATCGCCGACGAGAACCTCTTTACCTGTTCCCAGGATACCCAGGACAAGATCCGGGAGGTTATCAGGGAAAACCATCTCAACCGGATCGTGGTGGCCTCCTGCACCCCCCGGACCCACGAACCCCTGTTCCAGGAGACGCTCCAGGCCTGCGGGCTCAACAAGTATCTCTTTGAAATGGCGAATATCCGGGACCAGGATTCCTGGGTCCACGCGGACGATCCCGAGGGCGCCACGGAAAAGGCCAAGGACCTGGTCCGCATGGCCGTGGCCCGGGCCGCCCTGCTGAGGCCCCTTCATGAACGGAGCATACCGGTCAACAAGCGGGCCTTGGTCATCGGCGGGGGCGTAGCCGGGATGAACGCGGCCCTGGGTCTGGCGGATCAGGGCTTTGAGGTGGTGATTGTGGAAAAGGCCGGCCAGTTAGGAGGACTTTCCAAGGAATTGACCACCACTATCGAGGGTGCAGACATCCAGCGCTACCTCACCGAGCTGACAGAGCGGGTAACCCGGCACGACCGGATTCAGGTCCTGACCGAGTCCCTCATCGTGGGATTTGGCGGGTTCAAGGGCAATTTCACCACCGAGATCCTGGTCGGCCCCGGCATGTACGAGCGCAAGATCGACCACGGCGTGGTCATCCTGGCCACCGGGGCCAGGGAGTATGCCCCCAGGGAATACCTGTATGGCGAGGATCACCGGGTCATGACCCAGATCGCCCTGGGAAAGCGGCTTGAACTCAAAGGGGCCTCTGATCTCAAGCGGGTGGTCATGATCCAGTGTGTGGGATCCCGCAATGAAGAACACCCCAACTGCTCCCGCGTCTGCTGTCAGAGCGCGGTGAAAAACGCCCTCCACATCAAGGAACTGAACCCGGACGCCGAGGTCTACATCCTGTATCGCGACATGCGCATGTACGGCCTTCTGGAGGACTACTACACAGGGGCCCGGCGTCAGGGCGTCGTCTTTTGCCGTTATTCACAGGACGATCCGCCCCGCGTCGAGGCAGCCGATGAGGGGATCCGAGTCACCTTTATGGATCACGTGCTCCAGCGCGACATCCAGGTCTGCGCTGACCGGCTGGTCTTGAGCGCCGGCATGGTGGCCGAGGATACCGAAGAACTGGCCTCCATCCTCAAGCTCCCGCGAAACGACGACGGCTATTTCATCGAGGCGCACGTGAAGCTGAGGCCTGTGGACCTGGCCAATGAAGGGATCTTCTTGTGCGGCACCGCGCATGGGCCCAAACTCATATCCGAGGCCGTGTCCCAGGCCTTGGCTGCGGCATCCAGGGCCGCCACGTTCCTGTCCCAGGACCAGATTCGTCTCTCTGCGGTCACCGCGCATGTGGATCCACAACGATGCGCTGCATGCCTCATCTGCGTCAGGGCCTGTCCCTACGGGGTCCCCCGGATCAATCCGGACGGCGTCAGCGAGATAGACGAGGCACTGTGTCACGGGTGCGGCACCTGTGCAGCCGAATGCCCGGCCAAGGCCATTGAACTCAGTTGGTATGAAGACGACCAGATCATAAGCAAGGTGGACGCCCTGCTCCAGGGGGCCATGTGAGTTATAGTGGGTCGTTGGGTTGCTGGGGGTTTATACTGGTTAAGGGAGTTCCTTTGAGCTTTTATTTATCCATAACTGACAGCTTTTAACACATGAGCGATCCCCACAGGAAGGAGCCTTGACAATGACGGAATTTCATCCGGTTATTATCGCCTTCTGCTGCAATTTTTGAGGATACACGGCCGCGGACCTGGCAGGTTCGATGCGTCTTCGGTATCCGGACACCATCCGGATCATTCGGGTGCCCTGCACCGGGAAGGTGGATGTCCTCCACATCCTGCACGCCTTTGAAAAAGGCGCCGACGGGGTCTATGTGGTGGGCTGTCTGGAGGGGGAATGCCGCTTTGAAAACGGCAACCTGAGGGCCCGCCGGCGGGTGGAGCAGGCAAAGACCATTCTGGATGTCATTGGTGTCGGGGGCGAGCGCGTGAAAATGTTCAACCTCTCTTCGGGCGAAGGGACCCGATTTGCAGAATATGCGAGGGAGATGACGGAAAAGATACGGGAACTGGGACCCAACCCGATCAAGACAGCCACAAAGCGACAGGCGGCGTAAGGGGAAGGAGGAATGATTCGATGATTGTTGCGGATAAAAAGCCCATTGAGGAAGTCATCGAGATGGTGAAGGGCTATCAGAAAATCCTCATTGCCGGATGCAATGAGTGCGTGACCGTGTGCGAGGCAGGGGGCAAGAAGGAGGTGGGCATCCTGGCCTCGGCCCTGCGCATGTACTTCACGAACCAGGGGAAACAGGTCCAGATCGACGAGGTCACCCTGGAACGGCAGTGCGACCGGGAGTACCTGGAGGAGCTTCGAAACACCATCGATCAGTACGATGCCGTCCTGTCTCTGGCCTGCGGCGTGGGGGTCCAGTTCCTGGCCGAGACCTACTTCCGCACCCCGGTCTATCCGGGCGTCAACACCTGCTTCATGGGGGTGACCGAGGAGCGGGGGGTCTGGAGCGAGCGGTGCCAGGGATGCGGGCAGTGCATCCTGGGACAGACCGCGGGGATCTGTCCCATATCCCGGTGCGCCAAACGGCTCCTGAACGGCCCCTGCGGCGGATCCACCAAGGGTAAATGCGAGATCAGCAAGGACCTGGACTGCGCCTGGCAGCTCATCATCGATCGTCTGAAGGAGCTGGGCCGGCTGGCGGACTATGAGCAGATCGCACCGATCAAGGACTGGTCAACGGAACGGGCCGGCGGGCCCCGAAGGGTCGTGAGGGAGGACGTGAGACAATGAGCGCAAAGACACCGAGCAGGCTTGAACAGATACTCGATTCCGGTCAACTGGCCGTTACCTCGGAGTGCGGCCCCCCGCGCGGGAGCGACATCGGGGTGATCACCAAAAAGGCGGAAATGATCCGAGATTATGTGGATGCCATTAATATCACCGACAACCAGACCAGCGTGACCCGGCTCTGCAGCCTGGCGGCCTGCATCCATCTCAAACAGATGGGGCTGGAACCGACCCTCCAGATGGTGGTGCGGGACCGCAACCGGATCGCCCTTCAGAGCGACATATTGGGGGCCGCGGCCTTTGACATCCACAATATCCTCTGTCTGTCCGGGGACCACCAGACATTCGGGGACTGCCCTCAGGGACAGAATGTCTTTGACATCGACTCCATGCAGTTGATCCAGACTGTGAGACACATGCGGGACGATGGGAAGTTCCTGGGCGGAGACGATATCCAGCGGCCGCCCCGGATGTTCGTAGGCGCTGCGGCCAACCCCTTTGCCGATCCCTTTGAGATCAGGGTCCCCCGTCTGGCTAAAAAAATCGCGGCCGGGGCCGAGTTCATTCAGACCCAGTGCATCTATAATGTGGATAAATTTGAGCTGTGGATGAAAATGGCCCGGGAACGGGGCCTGCATGAAAAGGTCTACATCCTGGCCGGGGTCACCCCCTTTAAATCTGCCGGCATGGCCAAGTATATGAAGAACCGCGTTCCGGGCATGGACGTGCCGGATGAGGTGGTCAAGCGGATGGCAGGGGTTCCCAAGGAAAAGCAGCCGGACGAAGGGATAGCCATCTGCGTGGAGACAATAAAACGGCTCAAGGAATGCGAGGGGGTCCGGGGATTCCATATCATGGCCATTGAATGGGAAGAAAAGGTCCCGGAGATTGTGGAGCAGGCCGGCCTGTATCCGAGACCGAGGATGGGTGATTGAGGGATTAAAGGATCTCTGAGACCCGGCGCCAACATTGATGAATGAAGGGAAATCTGCCTGAAAGGCATGAGATATGAGCAATGACCGACAATCGGGAAAGGAGGTTTGGATATGGATAAGAAATATATCCTGGTAGTGGACGACGATCCGGATCTGGTAGAGACGGTTTCCATGATGCTGGAGAGCAAGGGGTGCGAGGTGGGCCGGGCCTATGACGGGGTGGAGGCCGAGGAGTCCATCAGGCAGCGCAGACCCGACCTGTTGATCCTGGATGTCATGATGCCAAGAAAGGACGGGTATGTCCTGTGCGCGGAGCTGAAGGCCAACGAGGCCACGCGCGACATCCCGGTGGTGCTGCTCACCGCTGTGGGCGAGGCGGTTCCCACAACCACCTATACCCATGCGGACGGCATGTCCACCGAGGCAGACGATTATATCCCCAAGCCCATCGACACCGAGGGCCTCTGGAAGGTGGTCACGGCCCTGCTGTAGCCCATCGGATCGGGAAAGGTCAGGGTTGCATGGAATCTGGGAAAGCAAACGAGGCCCTGGAGCGGGCCGGTCCGGGCGCAGCGATCGATCCATCGACACAGGGACACGGGAATTGCCATGCCGGTCCCTGAAAGACTGGGCGGATTCAAGGTCCTCAAAAACGTCGCGGGGATCGCTATGACCTCAGCCCGTGAGGTTGAGGATTTCCCATTGCGGGTCTTTCGCATTATTGCAGACCGGAAGATCAATCTCCTCTACGCGACGTGCGTCTCAAACCGGGATGTCTGGGCCATAGTCCTTGCGATGGAGTCCAACCATGCCCTTGAGGCCTTAATGGCACTGGAGGCCTTACTCGCAACACAGCCGACCCTCTGCCACGGGTGCGCCATCCTATCCATCTTTCCCCACCGGAAGAACCCGGAGATCGCCGGGGCCCTCTTTGAGGCCTTCGCCCGGGAAGGCGTACCCCCGGACGCCCTGGCCAGTTCTCCATCGGCCATCTCCGTGGTCCTGAATCAGACCATGCTCAACCGGGCCAGCAACGCCCTGTTCGGGCCCTTTACCTTTGGCGCCTACCGCACCCCGGCCGACTGGAAGCTGGCCCAGAAGGGAAAGGAACAGCTCTACAAAGAAGTTGTGGCGTCCTACCAGGAAAGGCGGCCAAAGGTCTACGGCCTCGAGTATCACGACCGGCAGGCCTTGCTTCAGATCCATATGGACAAAGGTCTGGCGACGGCCGTGGGACCCCTCTTCAGGCGACTGGCCCGACCCGGATTATCTCTCCCCTTTCTGATGGCTGGCCCGGCCAGGCAGACAGACCGGGAGCAGATCTCTTTCTGCGTCCCTGTGTCGGAACTGGGTCTGTGTCGTGAGGCCCTGCAGGAGACGGCCCCTTTTGTTGAATTCGCAAGTACAGCCCCTGCTGCGCTCTTTTCCATGAACGGCCCCCACTTCGGCGATCGCTACGGCATTGTAAGCGAGCTTCTCGCGGCCTTTGAGGTGGATCATATCAGTCTTCTGGGCCTGAGCTGCACCATCGCCTCGATTACGGGCGTGATCCCCTCCTCCCGGTTAGCAACGGCCATCGAGGCCATCCAGTCCCGGTTTGAAATCCCTTCGGTTGTTCACCGCCCATGACAGGACCGGGGCCGTCCTCAGAGATTTCCCCCCTTCACTTGAGCCGGCAACCCCCTTCCCTTCTCTATTGATCATTTCAAGCATCTCCTTCCTGACGCTTCACCTCAAATCCTGTTTGACCAGCAATTCTCATTTTGGGAAAATAGCCATGTGAAACCGGCCGCCGAGCCGCGAAACGTCGTGGCAAGATGCCGCTCGCACAGGATTCGGACTCCAAGGCAGCTTCATAGTAAGAGTTGCTGTTATTTGCCTTTTTTCATCCGAGCCCACCATCTCAATACCTCGGGGAGATCGCTTTGCACCAATCAGGACAGATGGACCTGAGATCCACTCCTGTAGCTGCGGCTGAAGCCCCTACCCCGGGTTTTTGAGATCATACATGTGAGCTTAACAAGGAGACGTATATGAAAATTGCTGCGGCCCAGATGGATATGGTATGGCACGATCGCCATGCCAATCATGCCAAGATCCGGCAATTGGCGGAGGCAGCCAAGGCCCAGGGGGTTGATTTGGTGGTATTCCCGGAGATGTGTGCTACCGGATTTTCCATGGACAGCCATATCACAGCCGAACCCCTGGACGGTCCCACGCCTTCCCTCCTCCGCAATCTGGCGCGGAAGCTTCATTTAGCGGTGGTGGGAGGCTTTGTGCTGAAGGCGCAACGGGGACGGCCCCGGAATGTATCTCTGGCAGTAGACAGCCAGGGCCGCGATTTGGCCCTGTATGCCAAGATCCACCTGATCGGCCTTTTGAATGAGGACCGGCATTACGACCCCGGAGATCGCACGGCCTCCTTTCATGTTGCCGGCGCCGACGTCTCCTGTCTCATCTGTTACGATCTCCGGTTCCCGGAGCTCTTTCGTCCCCTGGCGGACCGGTGCAGCCTGATACTGGTCATTGCCTCCTGGCCGGCCGTCAGGCAACGTCACTGGGACATCCTTTTGCCTGCCCGGGCTGTGGAAAATCAGCTCTATGTAGTGGGCGTCAATCGCGTGGGACAAGGCGGCGGAGACCTCTTCACGGGCGGATCTGTCATCATTGACCCCGCCGGCCGGATCCTGGCCCATGCCGGCAACCAAGAGGCCCTTCTCATCGGAGATATCGAGCCTCAGCGGGTAAAAGAGGTACGTTCCGCCATGCCTTTTCTGAAAGACCGCAGGCACAACGGCTTTTCTGTAGGCAGCCCTTTGTAGACGCCAATGAAAACGCCCCATTTGATTCAAGAGGTGCTTCACGCATACCACGTCCTCGATCATCAGATCAGGCTCTTCAGACTGCGCAGCGGATTGCGCTGTCCGCCCCGGTGCGGATCGTGCTGCAACAGCGCTCAGCTGGAGGCAAGCACGCTCGAATGCCTTCCTTTGGCCTGGAAGATCTTTGAGCGAAGGGATGAAGAGCGCATCGCCGCCATGATCGAGGCGCATCACATCGGGCACGATCTCCGGTGCGTCCTCTACTCTCCCGACAGCAGGGCCAGGGACCAGGGGAGGTGCAGCTGCTATGCATATCGGCCCCTATTGTGTCGGTTGTTTGGATACGCGGCCCGCAGAAACAAGATGGGTCAGATGGAACCCTGTCTCTGCAAGGTCATGCTGGCAGCATCGTCTCAAGAGAAGCTCGCAATCCCTATCTCCCACATTGATGAAATGGATCCGCCCGTATATCAGGACTGCTTCCTCCAGATTGCCTCCATCAATCCGGCCATGGGAATTCGTCTTTTACCCATAAATGCGGCGCTCAAAGAGGCCCTGGATTATGTCTACTGGAAATTTCCGAAAGACCGGTCCCCCATAAGGCGCAAGGCCGCGTAATCAGCGGCCGGCCTTGTGCCGTTATGGCTGACGTCGCAAAAGGTTTTTCGCAGGCGCGAACAGCTGCGGGACATGCCAAAAATCGCGTGAACATCCCCTGAAGGCTTTTCAAGGGCCGGGAATCCTTTTTCCTTGACTCGCGGATGGTATTTCCCTATAGTCCTTGCCTGGCACGGGACGTTTGGTCCTGTGCCTCGCGCCTGGCGCAACCGATCTCCCTGTGCGCCGCAACAAGTCGATCCAACAGACGGGCAAAGGGAGGGTCCGATTTATTGCGGTTTACCGTCTGTCTGGGGTTGCATGGTTGGCCTTGCAACACCTGATGACGAATCGGTCATGTTCACGATTTTTATCCTGGAGGGGGCCTTATGAAGGTATTGGTCACATACTTTTCCGAAACAGGAAACACCGAAAAGCTGGCAAAGGCCGTTTTTGAGGCGGTCGAGACCTCTGACAAGAAAATCCTCCCCATTCAAGAGGCGACCGATGCGGATGGGTACGATGTTGTATTTGTCGGATTTCCGGTCCATTCCCACAATGTGCCCGGCAAGGTGGAGGACTTTGTGAAAAAGCTCCCCGAGGGACAGAAGGTGGCCTTTTTCGCGACCCACGGATCCATGAGGGGCGGTGAACTGGCGGTTACCGCGTTTTATCATGCCTTGAATATCGCTAAGAATGGCGTCATCTTGGGGACATTCGGCTGCCGCGGCAAGGTAAAGCAGAAGATCATCGACGCGCTCATGGAAAAGGCAGAGCATAGGGCATGGGCCCAAGAGGCCCAGAGCGCGGTGGGTCACCCGGATGACGCCGATATCGAGGACGCGCGCGACTGGGTGGAAAGGATGATGATCAAGGCCCGCGCACGCTAACGCATCCGGCCGATCCCTCTCACAAGATCACAACCCATCCATTCCCCGGGAAGTTTTCTTCCTTCGGGGGATCCCGTTTCCTGTAAGACTTTCTCCTCTTGTTTCGAGGCGCCGGCCCCCTGTTCGTGAAAAACGTCAGGGGGCCGCGGGTGAACCATCTCAGTCTGTTTTTGCTTTAAATATATCGGACATGCCAAGCGGTTTTCTCCCCTTCCAGGCCCCCCTGTGAAAGGCGTCGCTGATGAGGAGCGGGAAGGTCAGTGTGGCTTCTCCAAAGACCATCTGTTCGGATTTCATATCCACCTTGCCCCAGGAGCATGCCTCCTTGAGGGTAGAGCCCGACAGCCCGCCGTCCCGTTCATCCGCCACAGTGAGCTGAATCGCATATTTGTGGACAGGCCGCTCTTCCCCCAGTATATCGGTGGCCACCACCACATCCTGCGTGAAATTCTTGGGGACCCCGCCGCCGATCATGAGGATCCCGGTCTCTTTGGCAGCCAGCTTGATCTCGGTCAGTTCCCGGAAATCCTGAACAGAATCAATAACGACATGGGACGCCTTGTTTTGCCTCTGGTGATAGACCAGACCGAACCCTGCGGAGCAATCGGAAAAGGCCGGGACAAAAATGGGAACACCCTGTTGATAGGCGGACAGGACCACCGAGGCCTCGCACTTAAGGCCTTCTGTTTCCAGATAGCGGCCCATGGCATGAATGAACTCCCTGGAAGAATAGGGTCCTGGAGGAAGGCCATCCGCGATCCTGGCGATGGTCATGTCGCAGATGCGCAACTCGTCCTCATCGATAAAGGTGTCATAGATCCGGTCGACGGCCATCTCGCTCAATCTCGCATCGTTCACAAACGGACTTCCCCTGTAGTGTTTGAAACCCAGGGCCTCAAAGAAGTCCTGGTCCACCATGATGGCGCCGGTGGAGACGATGACATCCACCATCCTGTTTTGGATCATGTCCACCACCACGTGCTTGAGCCCTGCGCTGAACAGGGAGCCGGCGAGCGTCAGGATAATCGTACATTCCGGGTCTCCGAGCATCCGGCTGTAGATATCCGCAGCAACAGCGAGATTGCGGGCCTGGAAGGCTGTTTTGGCATAGGCCTCCATGATGGGGCTTGCATCAAACGACTTAATGTCCATGTGCTCGATAGGGATTTTCAGCAGTTCCTTTTTGTTTATGACCATTGCGGCCTCCTCATATAACCAACGTCTATTTGCCCCCTGCCCCTTTATCCAAAAATCATGCTCAATATCCGATAAATCAGTTTGGCAGCCAGAAAATCCGGGGCCCTGTTGCAGGGGTTGGGCAGGAGTTCTGTGACATCCATCCCCACGACCTCCTTCTCTGCAATGATGGGCCGCAGGAGATTGAACAGTGTGTACCAGTCGATCCCGCCCGGCTCCGGGGTCCCGGTCGAGGGCATAACAGCAGGATCCAGGACATCCAGGTCAATGGTGATATAGACCTGTTGCGTCAGGAGATCCAGGAGCCTCGGGATGATGTTGGCGCCGGCAACGATCTCGTGGGAAAAGAATATTCGGTCCCGTCGAAGCCCGGCACATTCGGAGGCATCCATGCTTCGAATGCCTGCCTGGACATAAGGGCATATCTCGCCGATCCTTGCCATGACGCAGGCATGATTGAACCGGCTTCCCTCATAGGAGTCGCGGGTATCGGCGTGGGCATCCAATTGCAGGACCGACACGTGAGGGAAATATTCCGCCGTTGCGCGAATCAGGCCCACCGACACCGAATGCTCGCCGCCCAAACCCACTAAGAATTTGCGGTCTTTCAAAACGGCCCTGGCCCGTTCATACACAGCCACTGTCATCTGTTCCGGATCCTGCGGGCAATGGACGGGCGCCAGGGTGACGATGCCCCGTTTATACACCTCGGCGCCTGTCTCAATGTCGTACAGCTCCATATGGGCGGATGCATCGATCACGGCCTGAGGACCGAGATCTGCGCCCTTCATCCAGGTGGATGTGCCGTCATAGGGGATGGGCAGAACCGCCATCGCCGCGGTCTCATAACGACAAAAATCATCATCCAGGGCCCCGAAGGCGCCCGGGTTTATATCAGATGTCATGGCAGACGATCAGGCTGCCCGTTGATAGGTTATAGGAAACTGTTGACCCCGTTCGTATGTGTAGACCGAAGGGGACTTTGACTGAAAGAATTGTATGATGTGGTCCCTGGCGCTTTCCACGTCAAAGGGCTTGCACGAAAACAAATCCACAAATACAAAATTCTTATGGGGATAGGTGTGGAGAGAAATATGGCTTTCCGCGATAATGGTGACGCCGGTGATCCCCGCGTCTTCAGGCACCTGCCCGCTGTATCTGAACACATAGGGCTGGGTTATTTTGGTCATGCCGATCTGTTCGGGCAGCTCGTTTAGGAGATTGAAACAGGCATCGAGGTCATTCAGGATGTCAGGGTTGCACTCACCCAGATCCAGCATCAAGTGGGGGCCGTATCCGTATATTGTCCGGTTCATTTTGCATAAATCCTCCTTATTGGTTTGAGTTTCGCCATCGTTATGGGTCTGTGCCGGAGAGGGCCATACCTTCGTTGCCCGCCCGAGCGGGGCCCCTAAGTTGCGAGACGCCCCTCTTTCAAACCCATGCCTGTCAAGCAGGCACCCTCTCCTCAAAAAATCGAAAAGGCTTTTTAAATTAAATCGAGGTGCATGTCAAGGCAATTCTATGAAAAAATATACAGCAGCTTTGGGGTTCGAGGTCAGGGAGATAGGGGGAGGTTTGGCTGGTTTTTTTATTTCCAGCCATGACCAAAGGCGAATGCGTGTTTCCCGCGAAATACTGTTGACAAGGGGGCTTGCTCTTGATAGAAGACTTCGCCCTAGGCAGTGTCTTATTGGAATGCGCAACGAATCAAGGAATTGCAATACCTGAGCCTGCCCGGAACGTGTTTACAGGAAAGGACGGGTTTCCTTAAGAGTCTTTGCCCCTGAGTTCTCCGCAACGTGCGAAGAAGTTTGCCCGTGGGGGTCTCTGCCCAAGGGCTGCAAAAACCGAA
>Ga0068712_1001897_pt1 | contig 26411 bp, 25 predicted proteins | sample MTBAKSrepl1MetaG_FD_62987 | JGI IMG/M metagenome (GOLD analysis project Ga0068712, IMG submission 62987) | Enrichment culture microbial communities from Arthur Kill intertidal strait, New Jersey, USA, that are MTBE-degrading - MTBE-AKS1... | ecosystem: Environmental > Aquatic > Marine >... | reverse complement strand
GCCAGCGGAGTTTGCCGCCCAACAGCGGCAGGATGGCTCCCCCGGCGACACCCGGGTGGAGAGCGTTGACTGATCGGACTGGACTAACCCGACAGTGGTCCTAATCGTGGGGGCAGGTCAACCCCTTTTAATTATTATAGCTGCCCGGAAATGTGTGTAATGGAGAGCGCTCCACATTAGCCGACCGAAAAGCGCGCAGCGGTTTTTGGGTCGGCTGGATGTGCTTGTTGGGCGACCAGTTTTGCCGGACAGAAAATATCTTCACTTGTTTGAAGCTTCCTTAAAACTACCTGTCCATGAAGAATACTCGCTGTCGGGGGGTATCAAGCCAGATTCCTTTGGGCCACTGAAATCCGGCGCATGAACTTCTGCCACCTTTTTGATAAGTTTCTTGTGAACACTGCGGAGCTGGTTTCCATGTGCTGCGAGATCCTCGCAGATTGCCACGGAAAAGAAAATTACGTCGTTTATATAACTATGTATTGCATCGATTAAATCCGGGTATTCTTGGTTTATATGGCCGGTTGGCATCTTTATTCCAAAATAATAATAAGGAAACTCTTTCTCGCTGATTTCCTTACTATGAAATTTTGCTATAAGTTTTTCTCGATGACTCAAGACCTCTTTCAGTCCAGCATATGCCCCTTGCAAAAATGAAACTGCGCTCAATGCTTTTCCATGGGCTGATATTTCGTTGAAGACAAGATTCTGCAAAGTATCAATGGGAACGGAAGGCGCCGAGAATGTTTTCATATCCCCAGTGAAATGAAATGGCTCAGTTACAGCAAAACCAGAATCTAACTTGTGATATATGTCTTCTGCCTTTTCGCGGTCTTTCGTGAATTGTTCGTACAACGGTAAAGAATGTTGACGCTTCAAGGCTAAATGTGCATTGCAAATTGACAAACTCACCATAACCGCGGCTTTCGTACTCCGTAATTCTCTAAGAACAGCCTCCTTTTCCTTGCTTTTCTCGATCACACGTTGTGCTGCTATTGCACCACCAAACGCACCAGCTAAAGAGCTGAAAAACGCGATACTCAGATTTGAATCTAGACTGCTGGACAGAAAGTTGCGCAAAACACACCAACTGTGTTGCAGGTATTCAGAAATGGTTGAAATGTCCACGGATTCCATTTTTACGCCCAACGACCAAGCTCACCCGACGAAAACCGCATCGCGGTTTTTGGTCGGGTGAAGCGATTTGTTAGCGCTTACCTTCATACGTTGAAATTACTTTGTGGTTGTTCGCAATCAAGCACATGAAACCCAATAGCATCGTCATTAAGACGACGGTTATCTATAACTGGGTTGACAGTGTATAAGATGCCTTCGACATCAGCCATTTTTTGCATTTTTGAGCGTATTCGCTCATCCCACGTGACGGGAAAGCGTTCGTTGTCAGACACGATCACCCCTCTATGGGAAGAAAAAGCCACCATATCAAGCCGGCCTACTATTTTTAGACTTGCAGGAAGAACCTGTTTGTCTTTGCCGATTATTCTTCTTTTTGAGGCATCTAACGTAAAAGTTTCTTCTTCAGAACAGAGGTCGACCTTCTCCACAGACTCGCCATCGATTTTGCCTAGCAATTTATCTGTTGGGTATTTCGTAGCTTGTGCTGCAAAAAGAATCTTTGGATCAGGAATTATGATTTCACTGCCTTCAATAGCAATATGATTGTTATTACTGCCAAAGTTAAAGCTATTGGTGATTTTGATATTGAACGTCAAGCCTTTCTCGATAAAGCTTGATGCTGCCTCTCTGAGTTTGATCGCATCGCCGTAAAGCTTGGTGAGTGCCGCAGATAAATGATGACCACCGTCCATGGCGAGAATGGAAAGTGCTTCCGGGTGATCTAAGACAAAATCAATTAATAGCTCAATTGATCCTTCTTTTATTTTTACATCATAATTTAGTTGTCGTTTTGTCTTATCCGGTAGTTGACGGTGACCAAGCTGAACAGCTACTAGGCGATCGAGAATTGCCCTGTAAGCGCTAACGAGAACCTCAAGCGTTCTGAGATCATATACCCCACCCTCAAACGCCTTCCCATTCGCGTATATTTTTAAATCATGCTCCATTGATCATCCTTTAAGCGCTACAGTGCATTAGGCCGCATCGGGGATATTGGCATTAGTGACGATGCGGCCTATTGTGCGAATGACCGATGCGGCCTGGCATTCGAGGGAACAGGACCGGTTCTGTGGCAAGGTGGCCGCGAAGTCGATATGGATGTCTGCGATACGCGACACCTCCGGATCGAAGTCTGAAGCTGCGGCGGGGCTCTTCCATAACTATCTGTCCTTCCATGAAAAGCACTCCAATCCCGATAAGCAGGGACGCTGGTACGTGCGACGCCTCAAGACATTCATTCAGGCCATCAAGGGGCGCAAGATCAAGTTGCCCAGCGGGGCCGACATCGACCGATACCTCTAAACGATAGGCCGCAATTTCGGCCTCCTGGGATGGCAGTTCCGCCAGTGCGACCATGCCTTTCGGATTCTGTACCGCGACCAATCGCATCTCCACTAGCGTTGAGGCGAACCAGAGCTACCGTGAGGATTCAGTCCCTATGCACAAAAACCGGGAACAGAGACCAATGTCCAAACGCCATATAAAATCCGCCCCCACATCGCAACCCCCTGAATCCAAATGGGCCGCACCCCGCAAACACCGCAATGGTCGGGAACGAAATATAGCGCATGCCACAACGCCAGCGCCAAGAATGAAACGAACCAGGGAGGGAGAAAGAACCACCAACAGCGGCACCCGCAGTGCCGCATGAAACAAGGGAAGTGAACATCAGAACCCGCACCATCCCTGTAGCCTCCCTGCCAAATCCCCTGCCCGCCCGGCATTCCCGCAACTCCTTGAACTATAGACAGTAACCGCCCATCCGCAAGGCGAACGCGGTCCCCGCCCTCCCAGGCGTGTCGCAGCTACTGGCTACTGGTTACTGGCTACTGAAAGCCGGCGACTGAATCAGACCGCCACCGGCGCCTTGATGTGGGGATGGTGCTCGTAGCCCGTCAGCTCGAAGTCCTCGTACTTGAACGCGAACAGGTCGTCGACGTCCGGGTTGAGGCGCATGGCGGGCAGGGGGTGGGGCGCGCGGGAGAGCTGGAGGTCGGTCTGCTCCAGGTGGTTGAGGTAGAGATGGCAGTCGCCGCCGGTCCAGATGAACTCGCCGGGCTCGAGGCCGGTGACCTGGGCCATCATCAGGGTGAGCAGGCTGTAGGAGGCGATGTTGAAGGGCACGCCGAGGAAGATGTCGGCGCTGCGCTGGTAGAGCTGGCAGGAGAGCCGCCCGTCGGCGACGTAGAACTGGAACAGTAGGTGGCAGGGCGGCAGGGCCATGCGCTCGATCTCGCCCACGTTCCAGGCGCTGACGATGATGCGGCGGGAGTCGGGGTTGGTCCGGATCTGCTCCACCACCTGACTCACCTGGTCGATGTGGCCGCCGTCGGGGGTGGGCCAGGAGCGCCACTGGTAGCCGTAGACGGGGCCGAGGTCGCCGTTTTCGTCGGCCCACTCGTCCCAGATGCTGACGCCGTTGTCGTGGAGGTAGCGGATGTTGGTGTCGCCGCGCAGGAACCAGAGCAGCTCGTGGATGATGCTCCGCAGGTGGAGCTTCTTGGTGGTGACCACCGGGAAGCCCTCGGCGAGGTCGAAGCGCATCTGGTGGCCGAAGACGCTCAGGGTGCCGGTGCCGGTCCGGTCCTCCTTGCGCGCGCCGTGCTCGCGCACCCGGCGCATCAGGTCGAGGTACTGTCTCATGGGGCCCGCTTCTCCTCCGGGGTCTGGGCGGCGCCGCGCCTGCCGCCGCGGTAGGCGAGAATCATCAACAGGATGCCGAACAGGACCAGGGGCACGGAGAGCAGCTGGCCCATGCTCATCCACCCCAGGGCCACGAAGCCGAGGTGGGCGTCGGGCTCGCGCAGGAACTCCACGCTGAAGCGGAAGGTGCCGTAGCCGAGCAGGAACAGGGCGGAGACGGCCATGCGCGGGCGCGGCCGGGCCGAAAACCACCACAGCACCGCGAACAGCACCAGCCCCTCCAGGAAGGCCTCGTAGAGCTGGGAGGGGTGGCGCGGCAGGGGACCGCCGGTGGGAAAAACCATGCCGACGGGGGAGTCGGTGACCCGGCCCCAGAGCTCGCCGTTGATGAAGTTGCCGAGCCGCCCGGCGCCGAGCCCGATGGGCACCAGCGGGGCGATGAAGTCGGTGACGGTGAAGAAGCGCCGCCCGGTGCGGCGGGCGAACCAGGCCATGGCGGCGAGCACGCCCAGCAGGCCGCCATGGAAGGACATGCCCCCCTCCCACAGCCGGAGGATGCGCAGGGGGTCGGCGAGGAACCCGTCCAGGCCGTAGAAGAGGGTGTAGCCGATGCGCCCGCCCAGGATCACCCCCAGCGCGCCGTAGAAGATGAGATCGCCCACGTCGTTGGGAGTCCAGCCGCTGCCGGGGCGCCGCGCCCGGCGCGCCCCCAGCCACCAGGCGGCCACGAAGCCCACCACGTACATGAGGCCGTACCAGTGCACCTGGAGCGGGCCGAGGCTGATGGCGACGGGATCGATGTCGGGATAGGTCAGCATGAGGGGGCAGTTTATCACCCCCGCCGCGACGCAGGCAGGGGCGGTCGGTGAACATTGGGCGGCGAAAGGTTGACGCGGTTCACCCGCCGGGCGATTCGGGCGCCCCGGCCGGCGCGGGGCTCATCACCCCGGCCCGCAGCAGGTCTTCGGCCTGGTCGGGCGGCACCGCCTGGGAGTAGAGGAAGCCCTGGACGTACTCGCAGCCGAGCCGGGCCAGGACCGCCAGCTGGCCCGCGGTCTCCACCCCCTCGGCCACCACTGTCATGCCCAGGCTGTGGCCCAGGGTGATGATGGTGGCCACCATCTGCTCGCCATCCTCGCCCTGCTCCAGGCGCTGGACGAAGGAGCGGTCGATCTTGAGCACATCGATGGGGAACTGGTGCAGGTAGCTCAGGGAGGAGTAGCCGGTGCCGAAATCGTCCATGCTCAGCCGCGGCCCCAGCGCCCGCAGCCGCTCCAGGGTCTCCCGGGCCTGCAGGGCGTTGGCCATGATGGCGCTCTCGGTGATCTCCAGCACCAGCCGGCCGGGATCGCAGCCGCTCTCGTCGAGGATGGTCCGCACCGTCTGCACCAGCCCGGGCTGGGCGACCTGGGCCCGGGAGAGGTTGACGCTGAGGCTGAAGTCGCTGAAGCCGTCCCGCTGCCAGGCGGCCAGGTCGCGGCAGGCGCGGCGCAGCACCCACGCCCCCAGGGGGATGATGAGGCCGGTCTCCTCGGCCAGGGGGATGAAGCCGCCGGGCATCACCAGCCCCCGCTCCGGGTGCAGCCAGCGCACCAGCGCCTCGAAGCCGGTCAGCCGGCCGCTCTCCAGCTCCACCACCGGCTGGTACCACAGCCGCAGCTCGTCGCCCTCCACCGCCCGGCGCAGCTCCTCCTCCAGCTGCAGCCGCTCCATCGCCTGCCGGTGCATGGTGGCGCGGAACAGCTGGGCCTGGCCGGTACCCTGGGACTTGGCCTGGTACATGGCGATGTCGGCGTCGCGCAGCATCTCCTCGGGGCGCCGGTAGCCGCCCTCGCTCACGGCGATGCCGATGCCGGCGCTGGTGTGCACCTCGCGCTCCTGCACCAGGAAGGGGCGGCAGATGGCCGCCTGGATGCGCTCGGCGATCCAGAGGATGTCCTCGGTGCGCTGGAGGTTGTCCAGCAGCACCAGGAACTCGTCGCCGCCGAGCCGGGCGATGGTGTCGCCGGGGCGCATCTCCTCCCGCAGCCGCTCGGCCAGGGCCACCAGCAGCTGGTCGCCCACGCCGTGGCCGAGGCTGTCGTTGATGACCTTGAACCGGTCCAGGTCCAGGTACAGCAGGGCGAAGCGGTAGCCGGGATCGCGCTCCGCCCGGCTCAGGGCGAGGCCCACGCGATCGAGGATCAGCGCCCGGTTGGGCAGGCCGGTGAGGGTGTCGTGGAAGGCGTCGTGGCGGATCTGCTCCTCCACCTGCTTGCGCCGGGAGATGTCGCGCAGCACCGCCAGCAGGCGCGGGCCGCCGCCGATCTCGGCGGTGCGCAGGTTGAGCTCCACCCACAGGGGACTGCCGTCCCGGTGCCGGGCCCGGAACTCCACCAGCTGGGGCCAGCCGCGCAGGGCCAGCTCCGCGTGGCGGCCCGCCTGCTCGCGGGTCAGGCCGGCCTCGATGGCTCCCAGGTCGTGCACGGAGAGGTGCCGCAGCTCCGCCCCGCTGTAGCCGAACATCTCCTCCATCCGCGGGTTGGCGTCCAGCAGCCGGCCGGACTCCGGGTCCAGCACCGCGATGGCGTCGTTGACGTTGTCGAAGATGGCGCGGTAGTTGGCCTCGGAGGTGCGCAGGGCGGCCTGGGTGGCCAGCAGGTCGCAGATGCCCACGTAGGCGTCCAGCGCCGCCTCGGCGATCTTCCGGTCGGTGCTGTCGAGGCTGACCACGGGCAGCCGCCCGGTGGAGTTGCCCAGCAGCAGCACGGTGCCGCTGCGGGGATGGCAGGCCCAGAGCATGGCCGCCAGCCCGGCCAGCTCGCGCAGCCGCGCGGCGTAGGCCTCGGGCAGCGCGGCCTCGGGACAGGGCGGCTCCAGCGGCGGCAGCCGGCCCAGCGCGGCGCCGAAACCCTCCGCGCAGCCGAGCGCGTGCAACACCTCCAGGCGGCCGTCCGGCCCGAGCCGCAGCAGCGCCGCGCGGTCCAGCGGCAGGCGCTCCAGCAGCAGGGCGAGAAAGCGGTCCGCCAGCTCGCCCGGCGCCGGCACCTCCCCCACCTGCCGGTAGAGGGCGCGCACCAGGGTGGCGGTGGCGCTGTGGCGCCGCGCCTCCCGGCTCACCTGGGTGAGCGTCTCCTTCAGCCGCAGCAGCTGGCCGCCGAGCTCATCCGCCTGGCGGCGATAGAAGTCCCTTTCCCGCTCCAGCTCCGACACGCGCTACTCCCGCAGGGTGAACAGGGTCAGGACGCCGGTCCAGTCGAGCGGGCGGGGCTGCCCGAGCAGGGGCGCGATCTCCACCCCGGAATAGAAGCCGAGCAGCGGCACGCCGGGACCGAGGTTCTCCAGCAGTACCTCGGCGTCCTCCCGCTCCACGCCGCTGAAGGCCGAGGCGCGGGCGGCACAGTCGAAGTAGAGGCCGAACAGCACCCGCAGCCCGGCCAGGGACTGCACCAGCTCGCGGGTCCGCGCGGCCACCGAGTCGTTGAGCCGCTCGGCGTCGGTGACCATCACCTGCACCCGGGTGCCGGGCCGGTAGTCGGCCTCGAACAGGGTGACCGCGCCCGTCTCCGTGTCGGAGGCGATCACCAGCCGGTTGACGTAGCGGGTCTCGTCGAAGGGCGCGAAGGGGTCGCCGTGCTTCTCGCCCAGGGTCAGGAGCATGGAGAGCTCCCGGCCCAGCAGCGCCCCGGGGTCGCGCCCCACCCGCTCGGCCAGCACTTCCACCGCCGGGCGGTGATCGAGCTCGTAGACCTGCGCCCCCTCGATGCGGGTGATCTCCAGGAAGGCGCTGGCCGGCACGCAGCCGTGCATGATGGTGTGGGTGCCCAAGAGCCCCGGGGGCAGCACCACCGCCAGGGCGCGGTGCTTGGCCGCCTCCCGGCCGTCGAAGATGTAGCTCTCGGTGAGGGCGAAGTACTGCAGGGTGCCGGCGCCCACCACCATCGGCGGCTCGTCGCCGAAAGCCGCGTTGAGCCCGTCCATGAGCCGGCTGGCCGTGTGCAGCTCGGGCGGCGGGCCGCCGTCGTGCACCGAGTCGTAGAACAGCAGCACGGTGTTGTCCGGCCCCGCCGCGGCGGCCAGCCGGCGGCCCAGCTCGAGGCCGGCGCCATGGAGATCGTCGCAGAGGGGTTCGCTCACCAGGAAGCGGGGTTCGAGCGTGGCCGGGAACAGGGCCAGGGCGCACTCGTAGCCGCTGACCCCCATCAGCCCGGCGGTGATGGTGCCCACGGCGGCCCCGCCCACCACCGGGATCTCGCCCAGCTCGGCGCGCAGCCCCGCCAGGAAGGCCGCCGGATCGTGGCGTCCGCCGCAGAAGGCGAGAACCCAGCCCGGCGGCTGGCCGCCGAAACCGGCCCGGGCTCGCGCGGCGGCCTCGCGGCCCGCGGCTTCGCTCTCCGTCCGGTGGCTCTCGCCGATGCCCACGCGGGGCGCCTGTCCCTGCTCCGGTGCGTTCACTTGGAGTCCCTGCAAGGGTGCAGATCCTTGTTCCGCCGCGCACCCCGTCCTCTCCATGGTGCGCGGCGACTGGTGTAATTATTGCCGATTGTTAGGCCATTCGCCGCGTCATGTCCAACCGCCGGCGATCGCATCCGGGGATTGAAGCCCGGATCGCGCGGCCGCGTCGAGGCATGGCCGGAGCGCCCAGGCCTGCCCTTGACCCACAAATCGGCCCTCAGCGGTTCGCCCCGGAGGCTCTGATGACTGCCTTGTGGGCAAAGGGCCTGCCTACCCGAGCAGCAGGCGCAGGCCGATCACCGCCAGAAAGAGGGCGAAGATGCGCTTCAGCTTCGCGCCCGGCAGGCTGTGTGCCAGCTTCGCCCCCCTGGGGGCGAAGGCGGTGCTCGCCACCGCGATGCCGGCGAAGGCGGGCCAGTAGACGTAGCCGCTGCTCCAGGCCGGCAGGGCCGCCTCGCCCCAGCCCTGGAAGATGAAGCCGGCGGCGCCCGCCACCGCGATGGGCAGCCCGCAGGCGGCGGAGGTGGCCACGGCGTTGCGCATCTCCACGTTGCACCAGGTGAGAAAGGGCACCGTGAGGCTGCCGCCGCCGATGCCGACGATGGCCGAGATGGAGCCGATCACCCCGCCGGCGCCGAACATCCCCGGGGCGCCGGGCAGGCCGCGGTGGGGCGCGGGCTTTAGCCCGAAGCCCATCTGCGCGGCGATGGTCAGCACGAACAGGGCGAAGATGCGCCGCAGCCAGTCGCCCGGGAGCAGGTCGGCCACCGTGGCGCCCAGCAGCGCCCCCACCACGATGCCCGGGGTGAGGCGCCGGAAGACCTCCCACAGCACGGCGCCGCGGCGGTGATGGGCGCGCACCGAGGAGAGGGAGGTGACCACGATGGTGGCAAGCGAGGTGCCGATGGCCACGTGCATCAGCACCGCGGGGTCCACGGCCTGGGCCTGGAAGGTGAAGGCCAGGGCGGGGACGATGATGAGACCGCCGCCCACCCCGAACAGGCCCGCCAGCACCCCGGCGAAGGCGCCCACCGCCAGGTAGATGAGTAGGGTTTCCATGTCTGCTCGCTTACCGCTGCCGCGGCCGATGATTTGGCGCGTAGTGTACTGCCGCCGGGCCGGCCGTCACAGCCACGCGAACAGCTGCCGGATCACCACCGCGATGCTGGCGACGCAACCGAGCACCGGCACCCAGGCCGGTATCCGGGGCACGCCCGGCGGGGCGGGCTCGCGCCGCTTCACCCGCAGCAGGGCGAGGTTCACCAGGGTGAAGATGATGAGGACGATGAAACTGACGCCGTTGGCCAGCCACACCAGCGGAACCCACAGGGCCAGGACCAGCACGACGGCGATCACCAGGCCGGTGGCGCCCAGCGGCGTGCGGGTGCGCGGGTCGACCCGGCCCAGAAACGCCGGCAGCCAGCCCAGCCGGCTCAGGCCGTAGAGCACCCGGCTGGCCATGATCATCTGCACCATGGCGCCGTTGACCACGGCGAACAGGCTGACGACGGCGATGAGCAACGGCGCCTGGCCGGTGCTGCGCTCCCACAGCAGCGCCAGCGGCGCGGCGCTGGCGGCGAGCTCCCCGAGCGGCAGCCCGAGCACCGCCACCAGCGCCACCAGCAGGTAGAGCGCGGCGGTGATGAGCAGGGCCAGCACGATGCCCAGCGGCAGGTTGCGGCGGGGGTCGCGCACCTCCTCGGCCACGTTCACCATGTCCTCGAAGCCGATGAAGGCGAAGAAGGCCAGAAAGGCGCCCGCCAGCAGGCCCGGCCACGCGCCGGAAACGCTCAGCAGCTCGGGCAGCCGCGCGGGCAGCGTGGCGAGGTGGTCCGCGGCGACGGCGACGATGAGCACCAGCCCGCCCACCTCGGCCAGGGTCATGGCCGTCACCAGCCACACCGAGGCGCGGATGCCCCAGGCGGCCAGCCCGCCGAGGGCCAGCACCAGCACGGCGATCACCGCCGGCGCCGGCGCGGAGGGCAGGAACAGCTGGAAGTAGCCGACGAAGCCGCGGCTCAGGGTGGCCGCCACCACCATCCCCACGGCGATCACCAACAGGCCCACCAGCCGCGACAGCCACACCCGGCCGAAGGCGGCGTGGACGTAGAGCGCCTCGCCGGCGCTGCGGGGATAGCGGGCGGAGAGCTCGGCGAAGCTGAGCGCGCTCGGCGCGGCCAGCGCCGCGGCGAGCAGGAACGCCAGCGGCGCGCCCATGCCCGCGAGGCCGGCCACCTCCCCCACCAGCACGTAGATGCCCGCGCCGATGATGGTGCCGAGGCCGTAGCCGGTGATGAGCAGCAGCGACAGGCCACGGTCGAGGGTGGGGGCCTTGGGCGGAGGGGTCTCCATGGCGTGATCCGTGGGCCGGCCGGACAGTGTGACTGTCATCCCAGCATAGCAGCCCCGCCCGCCCTTGACCCTCCCGGGGGAGCGGTGGAAGATTCCGGGATACTCCCGAGGAGATCCGCTATGGCAGCAGAGTCGAGGATCGTGACCATCACCGGCGGCACCGGCTTCGTCGGCCGCCACCTGACCACCCGCCTGACCGATGCCGGCTGGCGGGTGCGCATCCCCACCCGCCACCCCCAGCGCCACCGGGACCTGGGCGTCGCCGGCGGCGTGGAGGTGGTGCGGGGCGACGTGAACGACGCCGGGACCCTGCGCGCGGTGGTGGCCGGCAGCGACGCGGTCGTCAACCTGGTGGGCATCCTCAACGAGCGCGGCCACGACGGCAGCGGCTTCCGCGCCGCCCACGTGGATCTCGCCCGCGGCGTGGTGTCCGCCTGCAACGAGGCGGGGGTGCCGCGGCTGCTGCACATGAGCGCGCTGAACGCCGACGCGGAGAAGGGTCCCAGCCACTACCTGCGCACCAAGGGCGAGGGGGAGGCGGCGGTGCACACCGAGGCCGGCCCCGGGCTGGCGGTGACCAGCTTCCGCCCCTCGGTAGTGTTCGGCCCCGGGGACAGCTTCTTCACCCGCTTCGCCGGGCTGCTGCGGCTGACCCCCGGGGTTTTCCCGCTCGCCTGCGCCTGGGCCCGCTTCGCCCCCCTCTACGTGGGCGACCTGGTGGCGGCCATGCACATCGCCCTGGAGGAGAAGGCCACCTTCGGGGAGGGCTACGATCTGTGCGGGCCCGCCGCCTACACCCTCGACGAGCTGGTGGAGTACACCGCCCAGGTGCTCGGCCTGCGGCGCCGCATCTGGGCCCTGCCCGACGGGCTCGCGCGGCTGCAGGCGAATGTCATGGAGTACGTCCCGGGCAAGCCGTTCTCCCGCGACAACTACCTCTCCTGCCAGGTGGACGGCATCTGCCTGGCCCCCTTCCCGGCGTTGTTCGGCCTGCGCCCGCGCTCGGTGGAGGCGGAGGTGCCCCGCTACCTCACCCTGGCCAGCCGGCGCGGCCACTACGAGCGCTATCGGCGCACGGCCGGGCGCGCCTGAGAATGGCCCATGGCGATCCGCGCACCGAGGGGCTGGAGATCTACCTGGTGGGCGGTGCGGTGCGGGACCGCCTGCTGGGGCAGGAGGCCCGGGAGCGCGACTGGGTGGTGGTGGGCGCCACCCCCGAGGAGCTGAAGCGGCGCGGCTTCCGCCCGGTGGGGCGCGACTTTCCCGTCTTCCTCCACCCGGACACGGGCGAGGAGTACGCGCTGGCCCGCACCGAGCGCAAGACCGGCCCCGGCTACACCGGCTTCAGCTTCCACGCCGCCCCCGACGTGACCCTGGAGGAGGATCTCCGCCGCCGCGACCTCACCATCAACGCCATGGCCGAGGACGCCGCGGGGAATCTCATCGACCCCTTCGACGGCCGCGGGGACCTGGACCAGGGGCTGCTGCGCCACGTCTCGCCCGCCTTCGCCGAGGACCCGGTGCGCATCCTGCGGGTGGCGCGCTTCGCCGCCCGCTTCGCCCGCTGGGGCTTCCGCGTGGCCCACGGCACCAACGCGCTCATGCAGCGCATGGTGGCCGCCGGCGAGGTGGACGCCCTGGTGCCCGAGCGGGTCTGGAAGGAGCTGGAGCGGGCGCTGGGCGAGGACCGCCCGGCGCGGTTCTTCGAGGTGCTGCGCAGCTGCGGGGCGCTGGCGGTGCTGTTCCCGGAAATCGACGCACTGTTCGGCGTGCCCCAGCCCGAGCGCCACCACGGCGAGGTGGACACCGGCGTTCACGCCCTGCTGGTGCTGGAGGCCGCCACCCGGCTCAGCCCCGACACCGCGGTCCGCTTCGCCGCGCTGGTGCACGATCTCGGCAAGGGCGCCACCCCGGCGGCGGAGTGGCCCGCCCACCACGGCCACGAGGAGCGGGGCGTGGCGCTGGTGAACGCCCTCTGCGATCGCTTCCGCGTCCCCAACGCCCACCGCGACCTGGCGGTCATGGCCGCCCGCTGGCACGGCCGCTGCCACCGGGCCCTGGAGCTGCGCCCCGCCACCGTGCTGGAGACCCTGGAGGCGCTGGACGCCTTCCGCCGGCCGGAGCGCTTCGAGGGCTTCCTGCTCGCCTGCGCGGCCGACGCCCGCGGCCGCGCCGGGCGCGAGGCGGAAGCCTACCCCCAGGCGGACTACCTGCGCGCCTGCCGGGCAACGGCCGCCGCCGTGCCGGTGGCGCCGCTGGCCCGGCGGGGGCTGAAGGGCGCGAAGCTGGGCGAGGCCCTGCGCACGGAGCGCCTGGCGGCCATCCGGTCGGTGGAGAAGCCGGCCTCCGGCCGGGTGGAAGGTGACAAGGAAGCGAAGTAGGGTGCGCCGCGCGCACCACCATGCGGGACTCGTCCGCCGGACCCGGCACCTCCAGGCGGGGACGGCAATCACAGCGCCGGCAAGCCCCGCGCCTCAGAGGAAGACGTAGAAGAGGTAGAGCCCGAGCAGCACCCGGTAGACGGCGAAGGGCGCCATGCCGACGCGCTGCACCAGGGCCAGGAAGGCGTGGATGCAGAGCAGGGCGCTCACCCCGGACACCCCCACCCCGATCAGGATCTCCGACCCGGCCGGCCCCACGCCGCTCTGCACCAGCTCGATGCCCTTGAGCCCCCCGGCCAGGATGATGACGGGGATGGAGAGGAGGAAGGAGAAGCGCGCCGCGCCGGTGGCCGAGAGCCCGAGCATCAGCCCGGCGGTCATGGTGATGCCCGAGCGCGAGGTGCCGGGCAGCAGGGCCAGCGCCTGGGCCAGGCCCACCAGGATCACGTCCTTCCAGGTGAGCTGGTGCTCGCTGCGCGCGCCGCGCCGGCGGGCGTCGGCCCACCACAGCAGCAGCCCGAACAGCACCGTGGTGGCGGCGATGAGCAGCGGCGAGCGCAGCCACTGGTCCCCGGTCGCCTCCAGCGCCAGCCCCGCCAGCCCCACCGGGACGGTGCCCCAGATCACCGCCCACGCCAGCCGGCTCTCGGTGGAGTCGGTGCGGGTGAGAATCGAGCCGGCCCAGGCCCGGGCCATGCGCCAGAGCTCGACGCGGAAGTAGATGACCACCGCCGCCAGGGTGCCCACGTGCACCGCCACGTCGAAGGCCAGCCCCTGGTCGGGCCAGCCGAACAGGCGCGGAACGAGAATCAGGTGGGCGGAGCTGGAGATGGGCAGGAACTCGGTGAGCCCCTGCACCAGGGCGAGTACCACCAGGTGCCAGGTGTCCAAGGATGACTCCATGATGAGTGATGGGTGATGGGCGCCAGCCCTCAGCCGCGGCGCTCCGCCACCAGCCGGGCGTAGCGGCCCTCGCGGGTCACCTCGGTGGCCAGCACCTTGAAGCCGGTCCGCTCCAGCAGCCAGACCAGGTCCTCGGCGGCGTAGCGGTTGTGCTCCATGAAGTGGACGAAGAGATCGTCCAGCTCCGCCACCGGGGTGGCGGCGTCGAACACCCGCGCCTCCTCGGTCTGGGCGGCGACGTAGACCGGCAGCGGCGCCCGCACCCAGTCGGTGATGTAGAAGCGCCCGCCGGGACGCAGCACCCGGGCCACCTCCTGCAGGGCGCGCACCGGCTGGTTCATCTCGTGGAACACCACCGCGGCGTGGGCGGCGTCGACGCTCCCGGCCGCCAGCGGCAGGTGCGGATCGTGGAGATCCTCGGCCACCAGGGAGCAGCCCTCCGGCAGCTCCACCGCCGCCTCCAGCATGTAGGGCGCCACCTCCACGCCCGTCACCCGCGCGCCCGGGTAGCGCCGCCCCAGGGCTTGCACCAGCATCCCCGGCCCCGCGCCGAGATCGATGATGACCGGCCGCTCCGGCAGCACCGGACCCATCCAGTGCTCCCACTCGGCCCAGAAGCCCGCGTCGTAGCGGCGCTCGAAGCCCTCCTTCATCGCCACCGCGAAGCGCGCCCCGTCGCGGTGGTGGCGCTCCAGCATCTCCAGGGTCTTGTCGGGCGTCTCGGGCATGGGCCTTGCTCCTGCGTCTGGTTGCAACAAGTTGATGATCTAACCACGAAGGCACGAAGAACGGAAAAGACGAATACACCGCAGATTGCGTTGATTTACGCTGATTATCCTTCTGCAAACCGCCTTGGCGGGTCGTCGCAGGTCGCTGCCCAAAGCGCGGGGCCAGACTCGCCGACGGGCCATCCCAACACGACAGATAATTCATGCAAATCAACGCAATCTGCGGTTAAACATGCTTTTCTTCGTGTCCTCCGTGCCTCCGTGGTGAAAAATGATCGTGGTGTACATGAAAACCTACAGCCGTCCGCGGCGATCCTGGAGGGCGAAGCCGCGCAGGGGGCCGTCGAGGCCGCGGGTCAGGGCGATGACCTTGAACAGCTCGCCCATCTCCGCCGGGGAGAGCAGGCGGTTGAGCGCATGGCCGGCGGCGGCCAGGGCGGCGTCGCCCGCCGCTTGCGCGCCGGCGGCCAGTTCGGTGATGCCGGTGGCGAGCAGGAAGGCGGCCTGGCTGGTGTAGCCGGCCACCCGCAGCCCGGCGGCGTCGGCCGCCTCCGCCACGGCGGTGAAGTCCACGTGGGCGGTGATGTCCTGCAGCCCGGGCAGGAAGAAGGGGTCGTCGTGGGCGCGGTGGCGATAGTGGCACATCAGCGTGCCCCCGGCGCGCTCGGGATGGTAGAACTCCCGGCGCGGGAAGCCGTAGTCCACCAGCAGCGCCACCCCCGCCGCCAGGCTCCCGCCGAGCGCCGCGATCCACGGTCCCGCCGCCAGCCCCAGCTCGGAGGCGTAGCCCGGGGCCTGACCGCCGCCGGCCTCGGCCAGCACCGCCGCGACCCGCTCCGCCAGCCCCGGCGTGCGCGGCGCCGTCCACTCCAAGGCGAAGCCGGTTCCATTCCAGATCACGCACCCCTCCTCGATTCCCTCCGGACCGAGCCGGAAGCGGTGCACCGGGAGCGCGTCGAGCACCTCGTTGGCGAGGATCACCCCGCGCAGCCCCGCCGGCGGTGTCTCCACCCACGCCACCCGCGCCGCCAGCCCGGGCGCGAGCCGCGCCAGGGTCTCGCGCTGGCGCGCGCGCAGATCGGCGCTCACCTCGAGAATGAGGTAGCGCGCCGGCGGTCGCCCGAGCCGCTCCAGCTCCGCCAGCAGATCGGCGGCGAGCCGCCCGCTGCCGGCGCCGAACTCGAGGATGTCGCCCCCGCCCAGCTCCGCCAGCACGTCGGCGCACTGCCGGGCCAGGCAGCGGCCGAACAGGGGCGAGAGCTCGGGGGCGGTGGTGAAATCCCCCGCCGGTCCCAGCTTGCGGCTCCCGGCGCTGTAATAGCCGAGACCCGGTGCGTACAATGCCTCCTGCATGTACTCGGCGAAGGGCAGGCGCCCGCCGGCCGCCTCCAGGCGTCGGCGGATGTGTTCCACCAGCTGCGCGCTGTGGGCCGCCGCCGCCGCCGACGGGGCGGGCAGCCCGGTACCGGACTCCCGACTCACCGGCGCGCCTCCCGCACCGGGGACCAGCCTGCGGAGAACCCGTGACAATGACCCATGAAACCTCCCTGACCGGCCGCGTGGCGCTCATCACCGGCGCGGCCCACCGCATCGGGGCCACCACCGCCCGCCTCCTCCACGGCGATGGCATGAACATCGTGGTGCACTACCGCGGCTCCGGCGCCGCGGCCGAGGCGCTGGCCGCGGAGCTCAACGGCTTGCGCCCGGACTCGGTGGTCACCGTAAGCGCCGACCTGCACGACACCGCCGGGCTGGACGCGCTCGTGGCGCGGGCCGCCGCGGCCTGGGGCCGGCTCGATGTGCTGGTGAACAACGCCTCCAGCTTCTACCCCACCCCCATGGGCGAGGTCACCGAGGCGCAGTGGGACGACCTGGTGGGCAGCAATCTCAAGGCACCCTTTTTCCTCTCCCAGGCCGCCGCCCCCCGCCTGCGAGCCGGCGGCGGCTGCATCGTCAACATCGTCGACATCCACGCCGACCGGCCGCTGAAGGGCTACCCGGTCTACAGCATGGCCAAGGCCGGGCTGGTGATGCTCACCAAGACCCTGGCCCGGGAGCTGGGCCCGGAGATACGCGTCAACGCGGTGGCCCCCGGCGCCATCCTGTGGCCGGAGAACGAGGCCGAGCTCGACGACGCGGCCCGGCGGGAGATCATCGGCCGCACCGCCCTGAAGCGCCAGGGCGATCCCATCGACATCGCCCGGGCGGTGCGTTTCCTCGTCCGCGACGCAGTCTACACCAGCGGCCACGTGCTCACCGTGGACGGCGGCCGCAGCCTGCAGCACTGACACCGTCGCAGCCCCACCGAGGACCCACCCATGAGCGTGCGCGTCATTGTCACCGGCGGTACCTTCGAGAAGCAATATGACGCCCTCAAGGGCGAGCTCACCTTCAAGGATTCCCACCTGCCGCGGATCCTCGAGCTGGTGCGCTGCACCGCGCCCGTGGTGCTGGAGGTGAACCAGCTCATCGACAGCCTGCACATGCAGGCCGCGGACCGGGAGCGGGTACTGGCCGCCTGCGCCCAGGCGCCCGAGTCGCGCCTCCTCGTCATCCACGGCACCGACACCCTGGTGGAGACCGCGCACACCCTGGGCGAGGCCGGACTGGGGAAGACGGTGGTCCTCACCGGGGCCATGGTGCCCTACTCCGTGGCCGGCTCCGACGCCCTGTTCAATCTCGGTTACGCCCTGGCCATGGCCCAGAGCCTGCCGCCCGGGGTCTACGTGACCATGAACGCCCGCACCTTCCCGTGGGACAACGTGCGCAAGAACCGCGAGCAGGGGGTGTTCGAGGCGCTGGACCAGCAGCCGGGCTAGCGCGCGAACGGCACCGGCCAGAGGCGCTGGGCGCCCTTGTCGAAGGCGTCCCACAGCGCGCGGAAGGTCTCGCCGTTCACCGGGTGGCGCTCGTCGCCGGCGATCTCGGCCAGCGGCAGCAGAACGAAGGCGTAGCGGGTGATCTCCCCCCGCGGCAGCTCGAGCCCCTCCTCCCGGGTGACGAGGTCGTCGTAGGTGAGGAGATCGAGATCCAGGGTCCGCGGACCGAACTTCGGGCCGCTGCGGTCGCGGCCGTTGTCCGCCTCGATGGCGTGCATCAGCCGGTCCAGCTCCCGGGGCGTCCGGCCGGTGTCGAAACCCACCACCAGGTTGTAGAAGTTCTCGCCCTCGAAGCCCACCGCCTCGCTCTCGTAGACGGTGGAGACCGTCAGCTGCCCGAAGGCCGCCCGCAGGGCGTCCAGGCCGGCGCGGATATGGCGCTCGCGGTCGACGTTGCTGCCCATGCTGACATAGACGCGCGTCATCTCAATCCTTCGACCCCCGCTCGATGACGATGCCCACGTCCTGGGCGCCGCGGATGGCGCCGGGCTTGCTCAAGCGCAGCCGCACCCAGGGCACGCCGAACTCCCCGATCACGATCTCGGCGATCCGCTCGGAGAGGGTCTCCACCAGCTGGAACTCGCTGGCGCCGACGAAGTCGATGATCCGCTTCGCCACCGCCTTGTAGTCGAGGGTGTCGTCGATACTGTCGGTGTCGGCGGCCTTGCGGATGTCGGCGCCCATCTCCAGGTCGATGCTCACCGTCTGGCGGGTGGCGCGCTCCCAGTCGAAGATGCCGATGACAGTCTCGATGCGGAGATCCCGCAGGTAGATGATGTCCATGCTCGCTCTCGTTTCAGGCCCGGGGGCTATTCTACATGGCGTGAATGCGTGAATGCGTGAATGCGTGAGTGCGTGAATGCGTGAGTGCGTGAGTGCGTGAGTGCGTGAGTGCGTGAGTGCGTGAACCGCGATGATGCATTGCCCCATCACTACACACACCATTCACCTTTCACCGGACCTGCCGCGCCGCTGCGGTTACAATAGCCGCCATTGTCGCCCGCCCGGAGTGGTTGCCGCTGATGGTGTTCAACGTCCTGTTCATTCTTGCCGCCTACCTGCTCGGCTCGCTGTCGAGCGCCATCATCCTGTGCCGCCTGCTGGGGCTCCCGGATCCGCGCACCGAGGGCTCGGGCAACCCGGGCGCCACCAACGTGCTGCGCCTCGGCGGCAGGAAGGTCGCGGCGCTGACCCTGCTCGGGGACACCCTGAAGGGGCTGCTGCCGGTCGCGGCGGCCCAGGCCCTGGGCGCGGCGCCGACGGTCGTCGGCCTGGTGGGGCTGGCGGCCTTCCTCGGCCACCTCTACCCGGTCTTCTTCCGCTTCCAGGGCGGCAAGGGGGTGGCCACCGCCTTCGGCGTGCTGATCGGGTCGGCCTGGCCGGTGGCCCTGGCGGTGCTCGCCACCTGGCTCGCCATGGCCTCCCTGTTCCGCATCTCCTCCCTCTCCGCGCTCACTGCCGCGGCGCTGGCGCCGCTGTACACCGCCTTCCTGGCGCCCCCGCTCCTGCCCATGATCCTCGTCATGTGCGTCCTGCTCATCTGGCGCCACCGCAGCAACATCCGCAAGCTCGTCGCGGGCGAGGAGAAGCGGATCGGGCGGTGAAGGGGGGTTCCGTGTTCCGTGTTCCGTGTTCCGTGACTGTGCCCGTTCGAGGGCCGGACATGCGCCATGACCGCCACGCCAGCCCAGGTTCCTGAACGTAATACGTAATACATGATACGCAACACGAACGCCTCAGAGCGCGGTGAGGCTTTCCATCGGCCAGCGGGCGCGGGCCTCGATGGCCAGCGGCTCGTGCTGGCCGGCGGCGAGGCGCACGCAGCCGGCGTAGGCGATCATGGCGCCGTTGTCGGTGCAGAACAGCGGGCGCGGGTAGTAGACCCGCCCCCCGGCCTCGGCGGCGATGACCGCGAGCCGTTCGCGCAGGGCGGCGTTGGCGCCCACCCCCCCGGCGATGACCAGCCGCTGGAGGCCGGTCTCCTGCAGCGCTCGGCGGCACTTGATGGCCAGGGTGTCCACCACGGCGTCCTGGAAGGCGCGGGAGATGTCGGCCCGGGACCGGTTGTCGGCCCCCACCTCCTGCAGGGTATTGAGGGCGAAGGTCTTGAGGCCGGAAAAGCTGAAGTCGAGCCCCGGGCGGTCGGTCATGGGCCGGGGAAAGCGGAACCGCTCCGGGTCCCCGCGCTCGGCCTCCCGCGCCACGGCGGGGCCGCCGGGATAGCCCAGGCCGAGCAGCTTGGCGGTCTTGTCGAAGGCCTCGCCGGCGGCGTCGTCGAGGGACTCGCCCAGGATCCGGTAGCGCCCCACCCCGTCCACCCGCACCAGCTGGGTGTGGCCGCCGGAGACCAGCAGGGCGACGAACGGAAAGGCCGGCGGATCGGGCTCGAGCATGGGCGCCAGCAGGTGCCCCTCCATGTGATGGACCGCCACCGCCGGCACCCCCCAGGCCCAGGCCAGGCTGCGGCCGATGGAGGCGCCCACCAGCAGCGCGCCGATGAGCCCCGGGCCGGCGGTGTAGGCCACCCCCTCCACCGCCCCCGGCCGCACGCCGGCCTCGTTCAGCACCTGGCGCAGCAGGGGCAGCGTCTTGCGCACGTGATCGCGGGACGCCAGCTCGGGGACCACACCGCCGTACTCGGCGTGGAGCGCCACCTGGCTGTGCAGGACATGGGCGCGCAGCCCCGTTTCCGAGTCGTACAGGGCAAGCCCGGTTTCGTCGCAGGAGGTCTCGATACCGAGAACCAGCATGGGGACAGCGCTCTCCGTGGTGGGTTCCAGGCGCTATGTTACCGTGTCGCGGCCCGCCGCGCCGCACCGGTCGCCGGAAAACCCTCCACGTCCGGCCGCTTCCCGTTACCTCGTCCCCGGGCCGCCCGAGCGCCGACATTCCCCATATGATATAATAGGTTGCGTTCCTTTCCGGGCATTGTTCGCGTGCCGGCGACGGCGCGTAGGCCGCCCCGGGGAAACGGCCAGCCTGTACCGGCACCGCCGCAGTCCCGCCCGACACCCCACGAGACTTTGCATTGGCGTGGGAGAGCGTTTAGAATTTCCCGTTCTCGCTTTCGGGCGATCGAACCATGAACCGAATTCCTGTCAGAGGTGATTATTGAATGCCTAGCGTCCGTGTGAAGGAGAACGAGCCTTTCGAGGTTGCCCTCCGCCGCTTCAAGCGCTCCTGCGAAAAGGCCGGTGTGCTGGCCGAAGTGCGCCGCCGCGAGTTCTACGAAAAGCCCACCTCCGAGCGCAAGCGCAAGAAGGCCGCGGCCGTGAAGCGCCACATCAAGAAGGTGATGCGCGACGTCACCCGCCGCACCCGTCCGTACTGAGCCACACCCGGACCACCCCTCCAGCACCCATGGGCGACTCCCTGAAGCAGCGCATCGATGCCGACATGAAGGCGGCGATGCGCGCCAAGGATCGCGAGCGCCTGGGCACCGTGCGCCTCATCCTCGCCGCCATCAAGCAGCGCGAGGTGGATGAGCGCACCACCCTGGACGACGACCAGGTGCTGGCGGTCCTGGACAAGATGGCCAAGCAGCGCCGCGACTCCATCGCCCAGTACGAGGGCGCCGGCCGCCAGGACCTGGCGGACAAGGAGCAGCGCGAGCTGGCGATCATCCAGGACTACATGCCCCAGCCCCTGTCCGCAGCCGAGATTGCCGCGCTCATCGATGCCGCGGTCGCCTCCACCGGGGCCGGCGGCATGCAGGACATGGGCAAGGTGATGGGCGTGCTCAAGCCCCAGGTCCAGGGCCGCGCCGACATGGGCGCGGTGAGCGCCGCCGTCAAGGCCCGCCTGGGCTGAACCGGATACGCAGGACGCCTCTCCGCTGACCGCGCCCCGCTCCGCCGGGAGCGCGGTTTTCGCGTGTCCGGCCCACGGCCCGCGCGGCGGCCCGGCAGGCCGTCCGCTATACTCCCTTGGCCTAAGTGTACTGCGCCACTCTTGGAGGCACATTCAGCGAGTCGCCGGCCGGTCAGATGCAAGGCGCGCTTGCGCAGGAAGGGCAGACCCCCTTTCAAGCGAGCGCAACGCCGCAGATGGCCGGCCAGCGGCTCGCCCGAAGGGAGCCCCCCGAAAGCACCATGACGGCGTTGCAGCGCTTGACAAGGGAACAACCATTACCTGCGCACTGCGCCTTGTCCTGGCACTTTCGGGGGGCTCTGAAAGTACTTCCAAGAGTGGCGCAGTACACTAGCCGCCTGTCGGACTTGAGCGATCGTAGCGAGCCGAGTGGGAGAGCGAGGACAGATGAGGCCGATTTTGAGGCGCATAGTGGTTCTATGTAACGAAAAATCGGCCTCATATGGACCGCTGTCCCGCCGGCGCAGTAGATCAGCCTCAAGTCCGACAGGCTCCTAGACAACCGCCCCCGGAAGCCCCGAACCCGCACACCATGGCAGGCCGCATCCCCAGGTCCTTCATCGACGAGCTGCTGGCGCGGACCGACATCGTCGACGTGATCGACACCCGGGTGCAACTGCGCAAGACCGGCAGCAACTACAGCGCCCGCTGCCCTTTCCACGACGAGAAGACCCCCTCCTTCAGCGTCAGCCCAGACAAGCAGTTCTATTACTGCTTCGGCTGCGGCGCCACCGGCAACGCCATAGGCTTCCTGATGGAATACGAGCACATGGGGTTCGTGGAGGCGGTGGAGGAGCTCGCCGGCCGCGCCGGGCTCGAGGTGCCCCACGAGGGCGGCGGCAGCGAGCCGGCGCGGGTCGACCACCGGCCCCTGTTCGATGTGCTGGAGCAAGCCGCGACCTGGTTCCAGCGCCAGCTGCGCGAGCATCCCCAGGCCGGCCGCGCCGTCGACTACCTGAAGGGCCGCGGTCTGAGCGGCGAAATCGCCAAGCGCTTCGGGCTCGGCTACGCCCCCCCGGGCTTCGAGAACCTCCTGCGGGCGCTCGACGGCCAGCGCAATCCCGGCCCCCTGGTGGAGGCCGGCCTGGTCATCCAGCGCGAGGAGGACGGACGCCGCTACGATCGCTTCCGCGACCGGATCATCTTCCCCATCCGCGACCAGCGCGGCCGGGTGGTGGGCTTCGGCGGGCGGGTTCTGGGCGACGACACCCCGAAGTACCTGAACTCCCCCGAGACCCCGGTGTTCCACAAGGGCCGGGAGCTGTACGGGCTGTTCGAGGCGCGCCAGGCCCTGCGCCATCCCGAGCGGCTGCTGGTGGTGGAGGGCTACATGGACGTGGTGGCCCTGGCCCAGCACGGCCTGCCGGGCACCGTGGCCACCCTCGGCACCGCCACCACCGCCGGCCACCTGGAACGGCTCTACCGGGTGGTGCCCGAGGTGGTGTTCTGCTTCGACGGCGATGCCGCCGGACGCAAGGCGGCCTGGAAGGCGCTGGAGGAGGCCCTGCCGTTCATGCGCGAAGGTCACCAGGCGCGGTTCCTGTTCCTCCCCGAGGGTGAGGACCCCGACAGCCTGGTGCGGCGCGAGGGGCAGGCCGCCTTCGCCGCGCGCATCGAGTCCGCCCAGCCCCTGTCGGCCTTCCTGCTGGAGAGCCTGGCCGAGCAGGTGGACATGGACAGCCTGGACGGCCGCGCCCGCCTGGTGGAGCTGGCCCGCCCCTACCTGGAACGGGTCCCGGCCGGCGTTTTCCGCACCCTGCTGGCCGGGGAGCTGGCGCGCCGGGCCGACATGGATCCGCACCAGCTCCTGCCCGGCCAGGCGCCCGCCGCCCCCCGCCCGCGGGCGCCTGGCCGGCGGCCGGAGCGCCAACGCCACTTCCGCTCCCTGGTACGGCTGGCCGTTTCGCTGCTGCTGCAGAACCCGCGCCTCGCCGCCCTGGACTGCGACCTCGAGGGCCTGCGCGCGAGCGGCGCCGCCGGGGCGGATCTGCTGGTCCAACTCCTTGAATTGTTCCGAAACAACCCCAATATGACCACTGGAGCGGCACTGGAGCACTGGCGTGACACCCCGACCCTCGCCCAGCTGACCCGCCTGCTCACCCTGGAGCAGCTCCTGTCCGACGCGGAGGTCGAACAGGAGTTCCTGGACGCGACCCGCTCCATCGCCGCCCGCGGCGTCGAGGCGCGGCTCGAACAGCTCCACGCCAGGCTCAAGCGCGGCGATCTCACCCGTGATGAAATCATGGAATACCAGCGCCTGGCGGCGGTCAAAGCAGGTAAGCGATCGGAATGACAAGGGAACTGGCATACCGGTCAACGTTGTCTATCCTAATGACAGTGTATTAGAATCGGCGGTTTCGCGAATTCCGCCGCCGGGTACGAGGAACCACTGACCCTATGAACTCCCAGCAGCAACAGTCACAGCTCAAGCTCCTGATTGCCAAGGGCAAGGAGCAGGGTTATCTCACTTATGGCGAGGTCAACGACCATCTTCCGCCCGAGATCGTCGATCCCGAGCAGATAGAGGACATCATCGCGATGATCACCGATATGGGGATCACCGTGTATGAGCACACCCCCGACGCGGACACCCTCATGCTGGCCGAGGATTCGGTCACCGACGAGGAGGCGGCCGAGGAGGCGGTGGCGGCGCTGGCCGTGGACAACGAGTTCGGCCGCACCACCGACCCCGTGCGCATGTACATGCGCGAGATGGGCACCGTCGAGCTACTGACCCGCGAGGGCGAGATCGAGATTGCCAAGCGCATCGAGGAAGGCCTGCGCCAGGTGCTCTCCACGCTGGCCACCTACCCCGGCACCATCGCCCACCTGATCGCCCAGTACGGGCGGGTGGAAGAGGGTGACGTGCGCCTCAACGACCTCATCACCGGTTTCGTCGACCTGTCCGCCGACAGCGGCGAGCCGGCCGAGCCGGTGACCCCCGCCGGCAGCACCGTCGGCAGCCAGCTGAACGCCGACAGCAACGACGGTGACGAGGACGACGACAGCGACAGCGACAGCGACAACGACTCGGAGATCGATACCGGGCCCGATCCGGAGGAGGCGAAGGCCCGCTTCACCAGCCTGCGCGGCGCCTACGACAAGCTGATGAAGTCCGCCGCCCGTCACGGCATGTACCACGACCGGACGGTCAAGCTGCGCGACGAGCTCGCCGAGGAGTTCATGCAGCTCAAGCTGACCCCGCGCATGTTCGACGAGCTGGTGGGCATCGTGCGCGGCATCCTGGACCAGATCCGGACCCACGAGCGCGTCATCATGCGCATCTGCGTGGACCAGGCCCGCATGCCGCGCAAGCAGTTCATTCTCTCCTTCCCGGACAACGAGACCGACCCGGCCTGGCTCGACCAGCACCTGAAGGCGAAGAAGGCCTACTCCAGCGCCCTGGCGGAGAACGCCGACGACATCCGCCGCGCCCAGGCACGGCTGGCCGCGGTGGAGGCTGACACCGGACTCAATATCCGCGACATCAAGGAGATCAACCGCAAGATGTCCATCGGCGAGGCCAAGGCCCGCCGCGCCAAGAAGGAGATGGTGGAGGCCAACCTGCGCCTGGTGATCTCCATCGCCAAGAAGTACACCAACCGCGGGCTGCAGTTCCTGGATCTCATCCAGGAGGGCAACATCGGCCTGATGAAGGCGGTGGACAAGTTCGAGTACCGCCGCGGCTACAAGTTCTCCACCTACGCCACCTGGTGGATCCGGCAGGCCATCACCCGCTCCATCGCCGACCAGGCGCGTACCATCCGTATCCCGGTGCACATGATCGAGACCATCAACAAGCTCAACCGGATCTCGCGCCAGATGCTCCAGGAGATGGGCCGCGAGCCGAGCCCCGAGGAGCTGGCCGAGCGCATGGAGATGCCCGAGGAGAAGGTGCGCAAGGTGCTCAAGATCGCCAAGGAGCCCATCTCCATGGAGACTCCCATCGGCGATGACGAGGACTCGCACCTGGGCGATTTCATCGAGGACGTGACCATCGAGTCGCCGGTGGATTCCGCCACCCGACAGGGACTGTTCGAGGCCACCCAGTCGGTGCTCTCCGGCCTCACCGCCCGCGAGGCGAAGGTGCTGCGCATGCGCTTCGGCATCGGCATGAACACCGACCACACCCTCGAGGAAGTGGGCAAGCAGTTCGACGTCACCCGCGAGCGCATCCGCCAGATCGAGGCCAAGGCCCTGCGCAAGCTGCGCCATCCCAGCCGCTCCGAGCAGCTGCGCAGCTTCCTGGACATGGACTGAGGCCCACGCGCCCCCGGTGTCCGGGGGCGCGAACCCTCCCCGCCGAACCCGGACGGGCTATAATGCCCGCCACCCGGGCCTATAGCTCAATGGTCAGAGCAGGGGACTCATAATCCCTTGGTTCCAGGTTCGAGTCCTGGTGGGCCCACCAATTTGCTGGACCTCGGCACACAAGCAGACACCCAAGACTTGCCGGAGGCTGTCGCAACCAGCCTCCGGCTTCTTTTTTTGGTGTCACTGAGCGCTTAGCGGTTCTCCGAGACGGACAGACACCCGCTTACGTCATAAAAACAACTAACATACGCAGGGTAATACTACAATCCTGGAGTCCGCGGCGCCAACGAGAGGTGGGATACCAAGGAACGCATCCGCTCGATGTCAGGATGGACATACCCCATGGTGGTACCGATATCGGAATGGCCAAGAAGCTCCTGGAGTGTCCGGATGTCACCCTGTGCTGCAAGCAGCGTGGCAAAGGTGTGGCGGAGCCGGTGGGGTGAGATCTTCCCTGACAATGCCTGTGACAGCCGGCTGAAAAAGCCGCTCACCTGCTCTTCCCGCATCCTGGTCCCCTTATAGCGGGGGTTGAACAGGGTGACGTTGTAGACTTGGTGCACCTGCGAGGGACACCTCCCCAGATGCTTACTGGTTCTCGAGTACAGATCATCAAGGTCTTCGAGCACCTCCGGCATCAGGGGCACCATTGAACCGCCCCGACTTTCCCGGAGGCTCCATTTCTTGAGAGGATGGAGTCATGAGCAGGAAATCGAGATATTCCCCGGAGGTCCGGGAACGGGCGGTTCGTCTGGTGTTCGAGCATCAGG